>ERZ860388.692-NODE-692-length-25654-cov-3.070198_pt1 | contig 25654 bp, 17 predicted proteins | sample MGYA00509978_ERZ860388 | MGnify/ENA primary metagenome ERZ860388 (study PRJEB30046, sample SAMN00715225) | human gut metagenome | study: EMG produced TPA metagenomics assembly of the A metagenome-wide association study of gut microbiota in type 2...
CGTCTTACGGTCTTTTATACGAAGAGCCGTCAACTTATCACCGTCTCCAATAACTTCAACCGTTTGAGAACTTACAAAAATCTCGACATTGGAAAGACTTTTTGCTTTTTCCTGCAAAACGCTATCAGCTTTCAATTCATCCATAAATTCAAAAACCGTCACTTTCGAACAGATTCCGGCAAGATCGATAGCAGCTTCTATACCGGAATTTCCACCACCCACTACCGCAACATGTTTTCCTTTATAGAACGGGCCGTCACAATGGGGACAGAAAGCAACCCCTTTGCCGATATAGTCAGCTTCTCCCGGAACATTCAGTTTACGCCAACTCGCCCCCGTAGCAATGATGAAAGCAGGAGCGGAAAACTTTTCGCCGACAGAGGTAGTTACCACCTTTTCTTTCCCGATGACTTCGACTGATACTATTTTCCGATGTTCCAATAAATCAACCGGATACTGTAAGAGATGGCTTTTGAGATTATCAGCCAGTTCACTCCCTGTAGTATGTACTACAGAAATCAGATTTTCAATACCGACTGTCTCCTTCACCTGACCACCGACACGTTCGGCAACAATGGCAACACGCAAACCTTTACGGGCCGAATAAATGGCGGCAGAAACTCCGGCAGGGCCTCCACCGGCAACAATAACGTCATAATTCTTCACCGTTGCCTCTATCCGGCTTTCCTCCACACCATATCGGGCTTCCAATTCAGACAGAAGTTCACCGAAATCGCCACGTCCCACATGCAATAGCTTGCCGTCGGCAAAAACAGAGGGTACACCTTGAATTTTCAAAGCTTCCACTTCATCTTGATAAAGAGCGCCATCCACCATTTCATGGGTAATGGCCTCATTCAACGTAGTCATGGCATTAAGTGCCTGTACAACATCGGGACAGTTGGTACAGGTTAATGAGACATAAGTAGTCAACCGTATCGGCCCTTTCAAAGCCTTCACCCGGTTACAAACCTGTTCATCAGGAAAGTTTTTACCTTTCCCATCCAGATTAAGAATTGCCAACAGTAAAGAGGTGAACTCATGCCCGTTAGGTACTCCCCGGAAAGTAATACCGGTTTTATGGTCGTTTTTCAACAAAGTAAATTCCAATCTCTTTCCCTCATTCACCCGGCAAGAGATATGAGAAGAGCAATCAGCTACATCAGTCAGCAGCTCAACCAGCTCATTGCGATGTTCATGTTGAAGGGATACATAGATATCAAAGGTAAAATTACCTTCCAAATTGGCAAATATGCCTTTCAGTTGTTCTTTTAGTGCGGATTCAAGCATAGTGGTGAAAATTAGAAGTTAAATCTTCCCTACCAGATCAATGCTCGGTTTCAAAGTAGCTTCCCCTTTCTTCCATTTGGCAGGGCAAACTTCTCCATCGTGGGTAGCCACAAACTGAGCAGCCTCTACTTTACGAAGTAATTCGTTTGCATCACGACCGATATTATTATCATGCATCTCTGCCACTTTAATCTGACCTTCCGGATTCATCAGGAAAGTGCCGCGATAAGCCATACCTTCCGATTCAATGTACACACCAAAAGCACGTGCCAAAGCGCCGGTAGGATCTGCCAACATCGGATACTTAATTTTACGGATACTATCGGAAGCATCATGCCATGCCTTGTGTACAAAGTGCGAATCGCAACTTACGGAATACACTTCGACACCCATTGCCTGAAGCTGGTCGTATTTCTCGGCCACGTCCACCAACTCTGTCGGACAAACAAAAGTAAAGTCGGCCGGATAGAAAAAGAAGATAGCCCATTTACCTTTAACGTCATTGCTGGTCACTGTTTTAAAACTACCGTTATGAAAAGCCTGAACACTGAATTCAGGAAGCTGAGAATTAAGAATTGGTTCCATACTAAACTTATTATTTATTGATTAAACTTGTTTTTGATTTCGATGCAAAGATAAGGGGGTGGCTACCGGAAGAACAAAAAAAAGCCAATCGAATAATTCTATGCCGTGATAGAGAAAATCCATCATACAGATGTGTATCAACTTTCCTTGAATCACATAAAGAGAAAATAGCACGCCTGGTTTTAACATTGTTAATTTCATTTCCGGCATATTATTCCTTCCGTTGCAAAACATTAATTCTTTGTTGATAAAGAAACGTATTCCTGACAACAAAAGAACGCATTTAACTCACCATTAAACACGTATTCTTATAAGCTAAGAATATCGGTTCATTTGTTTATTAAATAAAGAATTAAGTAACTGATATACAACAATTAATATTATTTATAGTAGCTTCCCCGTATTGAATGTCCCTCATCAGCTCAAACAACAGTTCCTGCCTGTAGTTATCAAATTAGCAACTTCAGTTATACGTCTTTTCTGAAACAATCTACTTACATGGGAAAATGTTATAGCCTATTCTTTTGTTTTCTCCATTTTATAAAATACTTTTGCAACAAGTATTTGTTGAATACACATCAAAAAAGCAGCAATGAATCAATCTTTATCAGACATGGAACATCCTCTATCCCAATTCAGATATTGCCCGAAATGCGGTTCGGAGCATTTTAAGGTACATAATGAGAAATCCAAACAATGCGCCGATTGCGGATTTATATACTACTTCAATCCCTCGTCCGCCACTGTTGCATTGATTTTGAATGAGAAAAACGAATTGCTTGTATGCCGCCGGGCAAAAGACCCCGCAAAAGGCACGCTTGACCTCCCCGGTGGATTTATTGATATGAATGAAACCGGAGAAGAAGGAGTGGCCCGTGAAGTACTGGAAGAGACAGGACTCAAAGTAGAAAAAACGACCTATCTGTTTACGCTACCGAACATTTACGTTTATTCGGGATTCCCGGTTCACACATTGGACATGTTCTTCCTCTGCAGAGTAAAAGATACCAGCCACATCGCCGCTATGGACGATGCAGCTGATGCATTTTTCGTTCCTCTAATGGAAATACACCCGGAAGATTTCGGATTGGATTCTATCCGGAAAGGACTGGACATGTTTATTCACAGTAACTCTCCAAGTTATTCATGAATCCCGGCCAGCAAATCGTCGAGCATTTTCTTTAATTGAGGCTTTCCGATTGTCCCCAACTTCATCCAAGGGATACCCTCTACCGGTGCAAACAGAAGATTCGGAATGGTACGGATGGAAAAGGCTGATTCCAGCAAAGGTTCTTGATCAACGTCCACTTTATAAAAGTCGATTTTACCATCGTACTCTACTGCCAGTTCATCAAGAACAGGGGATAATCTTTTACAATAAATACACCACGGAGCATGAAAATCAACGATGCAAGGCCTGTTGCCTTTAAATTCCCACCCATTGGGATATTGTTGAAAATCCGATACTCTCTCGGCAAAACTCTCATGTGTCAAATCAACTACTTTCATATCTTCTTATTTTCTATTTATCATTATCAATCTTCACAATGCAAAATTACCGATTTCGTTTAAAAGCCGAAATAGCAATTTTACTGATTCAAATAGCAATTCTTCCTTTTGAAGAAAACAACTATATAATACTTATCCGATCGGATTACAGAAACAACTCCCTCACAAAGATATTTTGTCAGATAACAAAAACATTTTCTTCCCGTTGACGTTAAAACCTGTAAAACTAAAGAGTTGTTTGCTGTAAAGTCTACAAAAACAAGTACTTTTGCCAAAACACTAAATTATGAAAAGAGAAATTTCACGATTTATATGTGCCCTGATATGTTGTGCACCTATCATTGCTTCGGCACAAACCAGCGAAAAGATCACTTCGCCTGCCAATTTATATAAGGAAGGAAGATACCTGTTCGAACAGAAAAATTATGCAGCGGCAACTGCCTCCCTGAACGCTTTTGTGAAACAGGAGCCTGCAACCCGATTTCGCGAAGAAGCGGAGTATATGCTTGTATGTTCGGCCTACGAGCTGAAAGATAAAAACAGTATTACCCTGCTTCGAAACTATCTCGAACAGTATCCGGACACTCCTTATGCCAACCGGATTTATGCACTGTTGGGGGCCTGCTATTTTTACGAAGGGAAATACGACGAAGCGTTGGCACTTCTCAACTCTTCCCGGCTCGACCAACTGAGTAACACCGAACGCGATGATATGACCTACCTCCTGGCTACCTGTTATTTGAAAACAGGAAACTTGAAAGAGGCAGCTATCTGGTTTGAGACACTGAGAGCCAGCAGCGAAAAATATGAAAAAGATTGTGCTTACTACATCTCATACATCCGTTATACTCAAAAACGTTACGACGAGGCTCTTGCGGGATTTCTGCCTTTGCAAGACGACCCGAAATACAAAGCATTGGTGCCTTATTACATAGCCGAGATTTACATCGTCAAGAAAAACTACGACAAAGCGGAAATAGTAGCGCAAAATTACCTGTCGGCTTATCCGCAAAATGAACATGCCGCCGAGATGTACCGTATTTTGGGAGACGCTTCTTATCATTTCCGTAAATATCAGGAAGCCATCAAAGCATTCGAAAACTATCTTGAAAGCGACGCTTCTCCCCGCCGGGACGCTCTCTACATGTTGGGACTCTCTTATTTTCAGATAGGTGTATACTCCAAGGCCGCCGAAACATTGGGAGAAGTAACCACCGTTAATGATGCCCTGACGCAAAATGCTTATCTGCATATGGGACTTGCCTATCTGCAACTGGCCGAGAAGAATAAAGCCCGCATGGCTTTCGAGCAGGCAGCCGCCTCCAATGCCGATATGAAGATCAAAGAACAGGCAGCCTACAATTACGCGCTGTGTATCCATGAGACGTCCTACTCCGCTTTCGGAGAGTCGGTCACCGTATTCGAGAAATTCTTAAACGAGTTCCCGAATTCTGCCTATGCCGACATGGTAAGCAACTATCTGGTGGAGGTCTATCTAAACACTCGCAGTTATGATGCGGCTTTGAAATCGATTGACCGTATCACACATCCGGGTACACGCATTCTGGAAGCCAAACAAAGAATCCTGTTCCAACTGGGTACGCAGGCTTTTGCCAATGCTTCTTTTGAACAGGCCATCGGGTACTTCGACCGGTCTATCGCCATCGGCCAATACAACCGGCAAATAAAGGCGGATGCTCTTTACTGGCGTGGAGAATCTTACTACCGGCTGAACCGGATGCAAGAAGCCACCCGTAACTTCAACGAATACCTGCAACTGACGCGCCAGACAAACAATGAAATGTATGCACTGGCACACTATAACCTGGGCTATACTGCTTTCCACCAGAAAGGCTACGCACAAGCACGAAACTGGTTCCTTAAATACATACAATTGGAAAAAGGAGAAAACAGAACGGCCTTGGCGGATGCTTACAACCGCATCGGTGACTGCTTCCTGAACGAACGCAGTTTTGATGAAGCAAAGCAATATTATGCTCAGGCAGAAAACATGGGAACACCTTCGGGAGACTATTCGTTCTATCAGCTCGCCCTTGTTTCGGGATTACAGAAAGATTATTCAGGAAAAATAACTTTGTTGAACCGCTTGGTCGGGAAGTACCCTTCATCCCCTTATGCAGTCAGCGCCCTTTATGAAAAAGGACGTTCATACGTACTGATGGACAACAACAGTCAAGCCATCTCCTCTTTCAAAGATCTGTTAAGCAAATACCCCGAGAGTCCGGTCGGAAGAAAAGCCGCCGCCGAAATCGGATTACTGTACTATCAGGACGGAAACTACGACCAAGCGATCGAGGCTTATAACCAGGTGATCAATAAATATCCGGGAAGTGAAGAGGCCCGCCTGGCCATGCTCGACCTCAAATCCATCTATGTAGACATGAACCGTATCGACGAATTCGCAGCGTTGGCGGCTGCCATGCCCGGCAATATCCGCTTCGATGCGAGCGAACAGGATTCACTGACCTACATTGCTGCCGAAAAGATTTATGGACGTGGGCGCATCGAAGAAGCCAAAAACAGTTTCAATAAATACCTGCAAACATTCCCTGAAGGGGCTTTCGGGCTGAATGCCCATTATTATCTCTGTCTCATCGGCAAAGAACAGAAAAACTACGATATGATTCTGCTTCATTCGGGCAAGTTACTGGAATATCCGGATAATCCGTTCTCGGAAGAGGCATTGGTGATGCGTGCAGAGGTACAATTCAACATGCAACAGTTTGCCGATGCATTGGCTTCGTATAAGATGCTGAAAGAAAAGGCAACCACAGCCGACCGCCGCCTATTGGCCGAAACAGGAATGCTGCGCTGTGCCTATCTCATCAAAGATGATACGGAAACCATTCATGCAGCAACCGATCTGCTGGCCGAAGCCAAACTGACTCCGGAATTGGGCAACGAAGCTCTCTACTACCGTGCCAAGGCGTATATGAATCAGAAAGCAGATAAAAAGGCACTGGCCGACTTACAAGCACTCGCCAAAGATACCCGAAACCTTTACGGTGCGGAAGCTAAATACCTGGTAGCCCAGCAATATTACATCTCCGGAGAATACGAAGCAGCCGAGAAAGAACTGCTCGATTATATCGAACGGAGCACCCCACATGCTTATTGGCTGGCAAGGAGCTTCGTCCTGTTGTCGGATGTATACGTAGCCATGGATAAAAAACTGGATGCACGCCAATACCTGTTGAGCTTGCAACAGAATTACCATGCCAATGACGATATCGAAAGTATGATTGAAAGCAGACTGGAAAAACTTAATAAGTAACGAAGTATGAAACGTAATCAATATATCTTCCTAAGAATGGCCTTGATTGCCATCCCTTCATTAGTACAGGCACAAACCCAGCCAAAAGATACTACCCTAAACCGCACGGTAGTGGTGGAGCAGGAATACAATCCCATTATCATGGATGCCGCTAAGGTAAATGTTCTGCCGAAAGTAGAAGAGCCCGTAGTCAATAAAAAAGAGGTGGAATATGCTGTCAGTTCCACACCGGCTTCGAATATCCCGGCAGGAACCATGCAGGCCTATACGGGAAAAGAGACACAAGCCACGAGCCATCCGGGATATGTACGCTTAGGATACGGTAATTACAATAATCTGGATGCCTATGCCAATTACCTTTTCCGCCTTTCCGACCGGGATAAGTTGAATGTGAATTTCAACATGGCGGGAATGAAGGGAACATTGGACATGCCTTCTTACCGCACTTCAAAGCCAGATGAATGGGATGCGTTTTACTACCGCACACGAGCAGGCATCGATTACCTGCACCAGTTCAACCGAATGAATCTGAACATAGCCGGACACTTCGGACTGAGTAACTTTAACTATCGCCCGTATTCCATCTTCAATAAACAGAAATTTATTTCCGGTGATATGCACGTCGGATTAAAATCGACCGACGAAACATTACCGCTTCAATTTCAGGCAGAAACGAATCTGTTATTGTACAACCGGCAACAAGGCTTCCCGATGATAGATAAGTTGGGCGTCACCGAAACCCAAATTCGCACCAAAGGAAATGTAACGGGAATGATCAACGAAGAACAACTGATTAGTATCGCTGTAGAAATGGATAACCTCCTTTATGATCCGCGACAAATGGGAAGCTACAAAGAAACGTTATTCCACAACCGCACCACGGTAAACTTAAACCCATATTATGAACTGAATGACGACAGTTGGCGACTTCATATCGGAGCTAACGTAGACTTGTCTTTCAAAAACGGCAAAAGTTTTTATGTCTCTCCCGATATTGATCTTGCCTACATTTTCTCAGACAGCTATGTACTTTATGCCCAAGCAACCGGAGGACGATTGCTGAACGATTTCCGTCGTCTGGAGCAGATAAACCCATACGCTTGTTTCTCACGCCCCATTACAGACACGTATGAACAGGTCAATGCCCGTATCGGTTTCAAGGCCAGTCCGGTGAACGGACTTTGGTTTGACTTATTTGGTGGATACCAGAATCTGAAAAATGACCTGTACCCATACATGAGTGACATAACCGGTGGACAGGGAGGCGTATTTACAGATTACGGACAAACGGACAGCTACAATTTCCATGCCGGAGCACAAATCAGTTATGCTTATAAGGATTTGTTCTCTTTCGCTGCCGATGCTACTTATTATCATTGGGATGCCGACGATCCTAACGTTGATTCGGAAACAGTCAATTATAACGACGCCCTATTAATGAAACCTCAGTTTAAACTCGGATTGCAGATAGAAGCGCGCCCCATCCATGCACTGTCATTGAACATCAGCTATCAATATATCTCCCGGGCGGAACCCTATTTCTTTACCGGAGCCAAACTGCCGGCCGTCAGTAACCTTGGACTAAAGGCGACTTATAACCTGTTCAAAGGTGTTTCCATCTACGCCAAAGCAGACAATTTACTGAATAAGGAGTATCAGTACTATCTGGATTATCCGACCCAAGGCATCAACTTCGTAGGCGGACTAAGTTTCCAATTCTAAAAAGAATCACTTTCTCATAAATATAGGTACGATAAAACACTCTCAGCACTTCAAAAGCAAAGGGTGTTTTATTATGTACCATTCCCATATTCTGTTTCTTCGAAAAGAAAATTCCCCACAGAGCGTCTACCGACAGAATCAAAAAACAGACTAACTATTTGCTATTCAGAATATTTTAGTTATTTTTGTACATAAAACTCACAAAAACAAAGGAGGGTAAAAGCATATGATACAAAAAGCCAATATATCGTGTCTTTCAATCCGTTTAGGCATGTTTCTCCTGCTGACTTCGGTTTCGCTGTCGCTCTCTGCCCAAGAAGATAGTACACACATGATCAACGACAGCATACATATCCCCTCCCAAACCTCATTTAAGCTTCTTCCACCCGATCCGCTTATGGAGAGAGCCACTTATCCTTTGTATCCGTCCGATCCGTATCCATACAAACCTATGAATCATCCACCTGAAATCTCACTGAAAAAGGAAATCTATCTACCCTATTATACCAATCCCACCCCGATCTTTCGGGGAGACTATCAAACAGACGGCATCATAAAACAATTCCGCCACGGAGTCTTCTCCGGTTCCGGAGCACAGACAAGTCTACCGGGAATCGGACGCTTCAACAACGCTTCTCTCGGTTACCAACATGCTTTAAATCCAAAACTGGCATTACAACTGAGCGTCAATGCCATGAAAATAAATATGAGCCATATCAGTGGACAAGCATTCAGTACCTCGGGAGCCCTGCTCTATCATCCTTCGGATCAAGTTACCTTCAAGTTCTTCGGCTCGTATGACATCGGAAACTCCTATGGAATGAGCACCCATCGATACGGCGCCACCATGTCCGTCGACATGTCCGACCGGTTCAGTATGGAAGTAGGGGCACAACGCTATTATAATGCTATGAGAGGGCGTTGGGAAACAGTGCCGATCGTGATTCCTTACTACCGTTTTGAGAAATTCAAACTCGGATTGGATGTAGGCGGATTGATATACGAAATTCTCCGTGAAGTAGTTTTTGACAAACAAAACAGCAGCGGGCCGACCCTCGCACCGCCACGCTTTTCGATGCCGATACGATAAAGCCGTATTGTGCTCTGTTCCGGAATTTATCCATTGCTAAAAAATCTCGTCTCCCCGCTTCCCTGACTCCTAAAAAAAGTCTTTTTTTGCAAAAAAGGAACAGATTCTCTCTATATTATAAGGTAAGGAAAATGTTTTTTTCTACTTTTGCCGACGAATTTCAGAATAAATGGGAGTTGAAACTTAGAAAAGCACCACTCTCGGCATTCTTATTAAAGTAAAAGTTATGCAGAAAAACCTTGTTATTGTCGAGTCTCCAGCAAAAGCAAAAACCATTGAAAAATTTCTGGGGAAAGATTTCAAAGTACTCTCCAGCTATGGTCATATCAGAGACTTGAAGAAGAAAGAGTTCAGTATCGATATCGATAAAAACTTCAAGCCCAATTATGAAATACCGGCAGACAAGAAAGAGTTGGTAACAAAACTACAGGCAGAAGCCCAAAAAGCAGACGTTGTATGGTTAGCATCCGATGAGGACCGCGAAGGAGAAGCCATCGCCTGGCATCTTTATGAGGTATTGAAACTAAAACCGGAACAGACCCGGAGAATCGTCTTTCACGAAATCACCAAGAATGCCATATTAAAAGCCATCGAGAATCCACGCGAAATCGATATCAACTTGGTCAATGCACAACAGGCACGACGCATCCTCGACCGTATCGTTGGTTTCGAACTTTCTCCAGTATTGTGGAAGAAAGTCAAACCGGCTCTTTCCGCCGGACGCGTTCAATCAGTAGCCGTACGGCTAATTGTAGAGCGGGAACGGGAAATACAGGCATTCAAGAGCGAAGCGTCTTATCGCGTTATCGCCATATTCCTCGTACCGGACACTGACGGTAAACTGACAGAAATGAAAGCGGAACTGGCTCATCGCCTTAAGACAAAAGAAGAAGCCAAAGCATTTTTGGAAAGTTGTAAAGATGCTACATTCACAATCGAAGATATTACCAAACGCCCGATAAAGAAAAGCCCGGCCGCACCATTCACAACCTCGACTCTGCAACAGGAAGCGGCCCGCAAATTGGGATATACAGTGGCACAGACCATGATGTTGGCACAAAAATTATACGAAGCCGGATTAATCACTTATATGCGTACCGATTCGGTCAACCTGTCGGAATATGCAACTGAAGGTAGCAAACAGGCTATCATCAACATGATGGGAGAACGATACGTGCATCCGCGCCACTTTACCACCAAGACCAAAGGTGCACAAGAAGCGCATGAGGCCATCCGTCCTACCTATATGGAAAACTCCACCGTAGAAGTACCCTCACAGGAAAAAAGATTGTACGACCTGATCTGGAAACGTACCATCGCTTCGCAAATGGCGGAAGCCGAACTGGAAAAAACAACTGCAACCATCGGTATCAGCACCAATGATGATGTGTTTACGGCAACCGGAGAGGTTATTACTTTCGACGGTTTCCTTCGTGTATATAAAGAATCGTATGACGATGAAAACGAACAGGAAGATGAAAGCCATCTGCTTCCTCCATTGAAAAAAGGACAGGTGCTCGAGCACAATGATATTGTCGCTACCGAACGCTTCACCCAACGTCCGCCGCGTTACACGGAAGCCAGTCTCGTACGTAAACTTGAAGAATTAGGTATCGGCCGTCCTTCCACATATGCTCCTACCATCTCTACTATCCAGCAACGCGAGTATGTAGAGAAAGGAGACAAAGCAGGTGAAGAACGCTCTTTCAACATACTGACACTAAAAGGCCAAAATATAAGTGATGCCACACATAGTGAAATTGTAGGAGCGGAAAAATCAAAATTACTGCCTACCGATATCGGAACGGTAGTGAATGACTTCCTGAACGAATATTTCTCAAATATTCTGGACTACAACTTTACGGCTAATATTGAAAAAGAGTTTGACGAGGTAGCAGACGGAGAGAAACAATGGACAGCAATCATGAAGCACTTCTATAAAGGATTCCATCCTTCGGTAGAGTCGACATTAGCTACTAAAACAGAACATAAAGTAGGTGAACGTATTCTGGGTGAAGAACCGGGAACCGGAAAAGTTGTATCGGTCAAAATCGGACGCTTTGGACCTGTCGTACAAGTCGGCAGTACGGATTCGGAAGAAAAACCCCGTTTTGCTCGTTTGGAGAAAGGCCTGTCAATGGAAACGATCACTCTTCAGGAAGCATTGGACTTGTTTAAACTTCCGCGTGTTGTTGGCGAATACGAGGATAAAGAAGTAAGCATAGGTACAGGACGCTTTGGACCGTACGTGCGCCATGACGGTAAATACATATCTCTGCCTAAGACACTCGATCCGATGGCCATTACGCTTGAAGAAGCCATCGAACTTATCACAGAGAAGAGAGCCACAGAGGCCAAACGCCACATCAAGCAATTCGCCGAAGAACCGGAACTGGAAATACTGAACGGAAGATACGGGCCATATATCTCTTATAAAGGAAGTAACTATAAAATCCCTAAAGATGTGGTTCCTGCAGATTTGAATCTGAAAACTTGTTTGGAGATTATCAAATTGCAAAGCGAAAAAGCAACGTCCACTCCTAAAAAGGGACGGACAACCAAAAAGAAATAACATAATAAGATTTTTTCCAAGAGACATTCTCATTTTGCAGGATGTCTCTTATTTTTTTTACTCATTTTCAGTCTTTTATATCTATTTCTTATTATCTTTGCAGCAGCAAACAAATCAAACAACATATATATGAAAAAAATTGCAACCCGAGTCCTCTACGCCAGTAGCATATTACTGTTCGGTTTATCATCTTGCGTAAAAGATGTAGATTTATCACAAACTCCCGAGAAGCCTGTAAAAGGCGATTATTTTGATTTTCAAACTACGCTTAATTGTCCGATAAGCATAGACTTAGGCTTACAGGACTATGCTGTATCGATAGAAATTTATAGCGAAAACCCTTTTGAGGAAAACGATGGGGTCAGCACAAAGAAAGATATTGAACCGTTCTATCGCGGTATAACAGATGCCAAAGGCATGCTAAGAGGAGAAACAACCCTGCCAGCCTATGTCAAGAAAGCCTATATCTATTCACCGTATGCAGGTGTACCTTTTATAGAGACAGAGGTTACCGCAAGCGGGATTTCTGCCGGCACGGAAAGTTCAAAAAACAGAACCGGAAACACCAGAGCCATGACATACACCTATCCTTCCGATATGCTGGTATTAGGAGATTGGAACGAATCCGGTTATCCCGGCTATTTACTGCCGGAGCGTTTCGTCTTCCCGGAAAACGAACTATATAACATTACCAAAGCTACTACATCTCCATACAAAGAAGAAATGCAAAGTTATTTTCCACAATATTTCACACCGGGAGTAGAAACAGGCATTCCCATTACAAAGGAAACAAAGGTGAACTTGGTAATGATAGGAAAATATGCACCTTCGGTAAATAATACGATTCTCTATTATACCTACCCCACCGGACAACTACCAAGTTCTGTCAACGACATACAAAAGATTATTGCTTTCCCCGTATCGGCAGGTATCTCTTGTGGAAGCACGATACAATTGCATTATTGGAATAAGGAAACCAATCAATTCGAAGATAAATTTCCAGCAGGAGTTACTATTGGTTGGGGAGTCTCCTCGAGTGCTTTTATCAAAGGAAATATCGGTCACTCCAGTGGAAATCATAACTATTACTCCGTCAATGCACTCAATACCAAAAGCGGCGATGAAAACAATCAGCACACAATCGCTATTTTCGATAAGGCCAATAACTCGGTTACCATAGGGATAGAAGACAGACCATTGGAAAGCCAGCGACCTAACTATACCGACGTTATTATGTATTGTCATGCAGATGTGGAAGGAGCTATTGATGGAAGCAACATGGCTGAATTGGAAAAGCCAGAAGATCCGGGTCCTTCCGAAGAGGATAATTATACAACTTATTTCGGATTGCTCGCTTTTGAAGATCTATGGCCAGATCAAGGAGACTATGACTTGAACGACGTAGTGATATACTATCAATCAAGAGTATATAAGAACATGCAAAACCGGATTACCTCTACTATAGACGAATTCACTCCCTATTGGGATGGTGCCGGATACAATAATTTTAACGGATTCGGATACCGCCTGTCAGTTACTCCCGATAAAGTAACTGCCGTAAATATTGCTTATGAGAACTATACATTCACAGCAAGCCCCCTGTTCCAGTTTGACAATAAGGGTTTGGAAGAAAGAGTGGATCATGACAATGCCATTATTATTGTTGCAGACAACATGAAGCAAGCTGTAAAACAAAAAAGTAAGTTTACCGTCACTACGACTTTCGGAACTCCACAGATCGAATCGGCAGCTATGCTCCCCCCTTATAATCCGTTTATCATTATCAATGCCTTGAATGAAAGAGGAAAAGAATTGCATCTTCCCAATTATGTACCCACCAAACGGGCAGACAGCAGCTATTTTGGAAAAGGAAATGATCTGACCGATGAAAGCCAACAAATGTATTATATCTCTAAAGACAACATGCCTTATGCCATACATTTGCCTAACATCAAAGACTTCGACTGCTCAAATGAAGGTGTACGAATTGACGAGATTTATCCGAATTTCACAAATTGGGTAAAAAGTAATGGTAATGAAGACGCTGACTGGTACTTACACAAGAAAGAATAATCAGAAACATCATTCATCCCTGCCAAAAAAGTCTTCCTAACCTCACTTAAAACACTAACTGGAATAAAAACAATATACGGGAACTCTTCAGCAAGTCAATCTTACTTGAAGAATTCCCGTATGTCCTATTTAGCTCACATAAACTCTTACATCCTGGCCGGCACTTCAATGCCCAGTAAGCCCATTCCCAAACGTACCACCTTAGCCACATTGGCAGATAATGCGATACGGAATATCTTCACCGCTTCATTCTCTTCGCGCAGGATGCTAAAATCATGATAGAATTGATTATACTCCTTCACCAAGTCATAAGTATAATTGGCAATAACAGACGGACTATAATCTGTCCCGGCCTGTTTAACAATCGCTGCAAAATCAGCTACCATCTGGATTAATCCTTCTTCTTTTTCACTCAATTCAACTCCTAAAGGAAGTTGCTCAGGAATAACGATACCGTTCTCTGCCGCCTTACGAAGTACAGACTGTATACGTGCATAGGTATATTGGATAAACGGACCGGTATTTCCATTAAAATCAATGGACTCTTTCGGATTGAATGTCATGTTCTTGCGGGCATCCACTTTAAGGATAAAATATTTCAGTGCACCTAAACCGACAATGCGGGCAATATCGTCTGCCTCTTCCTGTGTCAATCCATCCAGTTTACCAAGTTCCTGAGAGGTTTCTTTAGCAGTTGCAATCATCTCTTCCATCAGATCGTCGGCATCCACTACAGTTCCTTCCCGTGATTTCATCTTACCTTCCGGAAGTTCGACCATACCATATGAGAAATGAACCAAGCTTTTACCCCATTCGAATCCTAACTTATCAAGCAGGATAGAGAGCACTTGAAAGTGATAATTCTGCTCATTACCCACCACATAAATCATCTTATCGATGGGATAGTCGGCAAAACGCAATTTAGCTGTCCCGATATCTTGAGTCATATACACAGAAGTACCGTCAGCACGCAGCAGCAACTTATGATCGAGCCCTTCTCCCGTAAGATCAGCCCATACCGAACCGTCTTCTTTCTTATAGAAGAATCCTTTTTCCAATCCTTCCATTACCTTTTCCTTTCCCTCGAGATAAGTATCCGACTCATAATATATCTTATCGAAACCAACTCCCATCTTACGGTAAGTCTCGTCAAATCCGGCATACACCCAATTATTCATCATAGCCCACAAAGCACGTACTTCAGGATCTCCCGCCTCCCATTTCACCAACATTTCACGGGCTTCATTCATCAGTGGAGAAGCTGCCTCCGCCTCTTCCTTCGTCATGCCCTTCTCCATCAGCGAAGCTATTTCCGCTTTATAATGCTTATCGAAAGAGACATAATAATCCCCAACCAAGTGATCTCCCTTTTTACCGGATGATTCGGGAGTCTCACCGTTACCATAAAGTTTCCAGGCCAGCATAGACTTACAGATATGGATACCCCGATCGTTCACAATATTGGTTTTTACGACCTTATTGCCATTCGCCATAATAATATTGGCTAATGCATTTCCAAGTAGATTATTGCGTACATGCCCCAGATGTAGGGGTTTATTCGTATTAGGTGAAGAATATTCAATCATCACCAGTGGAGAATTAGCATCGGCAGCCATTATACCATACCGTTCGTCAGCATGAATCATATTCAGCAATTCAATCCACGCAGAAGAAGCTATTGTTAAATTCAAAAAACCTTTTATCACATTAAAGGCAGCTACTGCCGGCTCATTAGCTTGTAAGTATTCACCGATCTCCTGTGCAGTTTGTTCCGGTCCTTTCTTCGACATACGCAGGAAAGGGAACACAACCAAGGTAAGATGTCCTTCAAATTCCTTTTTCGTTTTCTGCAATTGCACCTGTACGGCAGGAACATCCTGACCATAAAGAGCTTTCAGTCCGCTTATTACGGACTCTACAAGTTTATTCTCTATATTCATATCTTACAATTATTTTCTGCGCGCAAAGATACAAAAAAGGAGGCGTTAGCACGCCCCCTTTTTTTAAAATCTTTCAACTATATAGTTTATTCAACAGCCTCAGAGAGTTCTGCACCTGCTTTAAACTTAGCAACTTTCTTTGCCGGAATAGTGATAGCTTGTTTTGTAGAAGGGTTAATACCGGTTCTTTCAGCTCTCTCAGAAACAGAGAAAGTTCCGAAACCAACCAAAGAAACTTTGTCACCACCTTTTAAAGCGCCAGTAACTGAAGACACAAAAGCATCAAGTGCTTTTTTTGAGTCAGCTTTGCTCAAACCAGACTCAGCTGCGATAGCATTAATAAGTTCAGCCTTATTCATAATTCGTAAATGATTAATTAATATATGTGTTACACAAAAAGATAGACGACGTAAAATCCTCACAAATATAGACTAACAAAACAATATATCAAATAAAAACATCAAAAAAACGCATCAATTTGCTGAAAAAGAGCTAATAGGGATTCGTTTTTCTGCTTTAAAACAGAATTTATTCGTATTTTTGCAACCATTACTCGTAAATTAGCATAAAAGAGATTCAAATATATGATGCCTACAGTTACTAAAAACCTGATAATTATCAATGTACTGTTTTATTTAGGAACAATCGTTGCACAAAGTTATGGTATAGATCTCGCAGACTATTTAGGTTTGCATTTTTTTCTGGGTAAAGACTTTAACCCCGCCCAGTTGATAACTTATATGTTCATGCACGGAGGATTCACTCATCTTTTCTTCAATATGTTCGCCGTGTGGATGTTCGGACGCATTCTCGAACAAGTATGGGGGCCGAAACGTTTTTTATTCTACTATATCCTTTGTGGTATCGGTGCGGGGATTATTCAAGAAATCGTACAATATATTAGTCTGCTTCCGGATATGGCAGCCGGATTTAAACAAGTCCAATTGATAACAGGAAATTATACAGACATCCCCATACAGGATTATTTCAATCTGATGAATACCGTGGGAGCCTCAGGAGCCGTATATGCGATCCTGTTAGGTTTCGGAATGTTATTTCCTAACCAACAATTGTTCATTTTCCCCCTTCCATTTCCTATCAAGGCCAAATATTTTGTCATTGGATATGCCTTAATCGAACTATATTCCGGATTTGCCAATAATCCTAATGATAATGTAGCTCATTTTGCCCATTTAGGAGGAATGATATTCGGATTTATTCTGATTATGTATTGGAAGAAAAAAAACAATGATCATGGGACATATTATAACTGATCTTAAAGAAGCTTTTCGCAGAGGAAATGTTTTTATACAACTCATATACATCAATGTAGGTTTTTTTGTAGCAACTGCATTGATAAACATTCTATTGCAACTATTCAATAGGAGCGCTGCCGGAATATTCGAACTGTTGGCACTCCCGGCCTCCTTTACCCGGTTTATCCTGCAACCGTGGTCGCTGTTCACTTATATGTTCATGCATGCCGGTTTTATGCATATTCTGTTTAATATGCTTTGGCTATATTGGTTTGGTCAATTATTCCTCTACTTCTTTTCCGGCAAGCATTTACGCGGTTTATATATTTTGGGAGGTATATGCGGAGGATTATTGTACATGATTTCCTATAACTTGTTTCCTTATTTTCGCCCCATGGTGGAAATATCGACAATGGTAGGTGCATCCGCATCCGTACTTGCCATCGTGGTAGCAACCGCCTATCGAGAACCCAACTATCCCGTACGCCTTTTTCTTTTTGGCACTATACGCCTAAAATATCTGGCCTTAATAGTGGTCCTGACAGATCTGTTGTTCATCACTTCCGGTAATGCCGGAGGACACATCGCCCACTTAGGCGGCGCATTGGCAGGGCTCTGGTTTGCCGCCAGTCTGAGCAAAGGCACAGATATCACTGTTTGGATAAACAGAATACTGGACGGAGTGAGTTCTCTTTTCTATAAAAAGACCTGGAAACGTAAACCCAAAATGAAAGTGCATTATGGCAATTACAGCCGCGAACAAGACTATGATTATAATGCCCGGAAAAAAGCGCAATCGGATGAGGTGGACCGCATTCTCGATAAGCTGAAAAAGTCAGGATACGAGAGCCTCACTACCGAAGAAAAGAAAAGCCTCTTCGATGCAAGTAAAAAATAAGATATGAAACACGTCGGAAAAGTCTTCGCTTATCTGATCTTGGCAGTCAATGCATTCTTTGTCGGAATTCTCTTGCTGACTGCCTACAGCCCACACATTTCTCCCGTAATACATCCGGTCGAATCATGCATGGGGCTTACTTTTCCTATTTTCCTATCCATCAATTTCTGTTTTCTCATTTTCTGGTTAATCGTACGCTACAAGTTCGCCCTTCTGCCTATACTTGGCTTCGCTTTCTGCTATCCGCAAATCCGGACCTATCTTCCTATCAATCTCCCTACAGCAAATATTCCGGAGGGAAGTATTAAAATACTATCCTACAATATTATGTCCTTTGGTAACATGGAAAAGGAAAACGGAAAAAATCCGGTACTCGAATATCTCCGTAAGAGCGACGCCGACATCATCTGCCTACAGGAACACAACATCTCTCCAACTGCCAAAATACATCTTAATGCCAAAGAAGTAGAAGAAGGCATGAAAGCATATCCTTATCGACATATTCAACGTGTAGGTCAAGAGAACGGTAATAACCGGATAGCTGTTTACTCCCGATTTCCGATCCTTTCGGCACGAAAACTACAATATGACAGTAGCTACAACGGCTCGGCCATCTATGAATTAAAAATCAATGAAGATACCATTACCCTTATCAACAACCATCTGGAATCTAACAAGTTGACAAAAGCGGATAAAGCAGTATATGAAGAGATGCTGAAAGATCCCAATGCCCATAAAGTGAAAAGTGGCACTCAACATTTGGTCGGTAAATTGGCAGAGGCTTCCACCATCCGCGCCAAACAAGCAGATGTCATTGCAGCTGAAATTACTGCTTCCCGACATCCGTATATTATTGTATGTGGGGACTTTAACGATACTGCGATCTCCTATACCCACCGGGTGATAGCCGAAAAGTTAGATGATGCCTTCACCGAATCAGGACAGGGATTGGGAATTTCTTATAACCAAAATAAGTTTTATTTTCGAATAGACAATATCCTAATCAGTAAAAACCTGAGAGCTTATAACTGCACGGTAGACCGCTCTATTAAAGACTCTGACCACTACCCCATATGGTGCTATGTTGCCAAGCGGTAATTCACTACAAATAATAATCATAACCCAATTATAATACTTATGAAATTAAAAAGAACAGTAATTATTTTAGCAGCAAGTTGTATGATGTACTCCTGCACTACGAAAACAGAAAGCAATCCGTTTCTAAACGAATTTCAAACCGAGTATGGTGTTCCGGCTTTTGATAAAATCAAGCTGGAACATTACGAACCAGCTTTCCTGAAAGGAATAGAAGAGCAAAACCAGAACATTAAAGCAATCATTGAAAATAGCGAAACGCCCACGTTTGAGAATACAATCGTAGCGTTGGACAACAGTTCTCCTATATTAGATCGTGTCAGTGCCGTCTTCTACAATATGACAGATGCAGAAACAACAGACGCACTAACCGAACTTTCCATAAAAATAGCACCGGTACTTTCCGAACACAGCGACAACATTTCCCTCAATCAGGAACTATTCAAAAAGGTAGACGCCGTATATCAGCAGAAAAACAACCTGCACCTTACCACCGAACAAGAGCGCCTGTTGGATAAAACCTATAAAGATTTTGTTCGTTCGGGAGCAAACCTGCCTGCTGACAAACAAGCACGCCTGCGTGAAATAAACAAAGAACTATCGACTCTTGGTATCACATTCAGTAATAATATATTAAATGAGAATAATGCCTTCCAACTCTTTGTCGACAAAGAAGAGGATCTTGCAGGATTGCCCGAATGGTTCTGCCAAAGTGCTGCGGAAGAAGCCAAAGCTGCCGGGCAAGAAGGAAAATGGTTATTCACCTTACACAATGCCAGCCGCCTGCCTTTCTTACAGTATTCTGAGAATCGCCCGCTCCGTGAAAAAATGTACAAAGCATACACCCACCGTGGTAATAACGATGATAAGAACGACAACAAGGAAGTAATCACCAAAATTATCAGTTTACGTCTTGAGAAAGCAAACTTATTAGGTTTTGACTGTTACTCAAACTTTGTTTTGGAGAATACAATGGCCAAAAATTCAACTACCGTAATGGACTTCCTCAATAATTTATGGAACCATTCACTTCCCAAAGCCAAAGCAGAAGTTGTTGAACTGCAAAAATTGATGGATAAAGAAGGTAAAGGCGAAAAATTGGAAGCTTGGGACTGGTGGTACTACACGGAAAAGCTGCGTAAAGAAAAATACAATCTGGACGAAGAAGAGATCAAACCCTACTTCAAATTGGAAAACGTACGCGAAGGCGCTTTTGCCGTTGCCAACAAACTCTATGGCATTACGCTGACAAAACTCAACAATATTCCTGTCTATCACCCTGATGTAGAAGTTTTCGAAGTAAAAGATGCCGATGGTTCCCATTTAGGAATCTTCTATGTAGATTACTTTCCACGTCCCGGAAAAAGCGGGGGTGCCTGGATGAGCAATTATCGTGAACAGCAGGGAGATATCCGGCCGTTGGTTTGCAATGTAGCCAGCTTTACCAAACCGATAGGCGATACACCATCCTTACTAACGATGGACGAAGTAGAAACGCTTTTCCATGAATTCGGGCACGGGCTTCACGGACTGTTGACCAAGTGTAATTACAAAGGTACTTCGGGAACCAACGTCGTTCGTGATTTTGTAGAACTTCCTTCACAAATAAACGAACATTGGGCCACCGAACCAGAAGTGTTGAAAATGTATGCAAAACATTACCAGACAGGAGAAGTAATCCCCGATTCGCTCATCAATAAGATATTAAAACAGAAGACTTTCAATCAAGGCTTCATGACAACAGAATTACTGGCCGCCGCCATCCTCGACATGAATCTGCACAACTTGACAAATGTAAAGAATCTGGATGTAATCTCTTACGAAAAAGAAGCAATGGATAAATTAGGACTCATCCCCGAAATAGCCCCACGTTATCGTACTACCTATTTCAATCACATCATCGGTGGATATGCTGCAGGATACTACAGCTATCTTTGGGCAAACGTGCTGGATAATGATGCTTTTGAGGCTTTCAAAGAACACGGTATCTTTGATAAAGCAACAGCTAATTTATTCCGCTCCAATGTGCTTGAAAAAGGAGACAGCGAAGACCCGATGACACTCTACAAAAACTTCCGTGGAACAGAGCCGCAACTGGAACCAATGCTGAAAAACAGAGGCATGAATTAGATAAAAAAAGCGATCTAAGGCTAAAAAAGAATAAACTCGAAGCCAACTAATTTATCCTCGGAGGATTGTTACTTTCCTTCGGGGATAAATTTTATTTCTTTGAAAGAAATATCAGTTTAACGGTAAAATGCGGTTTTAACCTCAAATATTTAGCTGCTAATTACCACTGGATGTGAAAAAAAAACTATATTTGCAGCCTTATAGCGACAGAATTAATTAAAAAAGTAATCATAATAAATTAAAAGTAAAATGCAAAACAAAGGATTTGTAAAGGTTTTTGCGGTATTACTCACGCTGGTATGCGTGTTCTACCTCTCTTTCTCCTTCGTTACCCGCCATTATACCAATAAGGCAAAAGAGATAGCGAACGGCGATACTAAAGTAGAACAAGACTACCTCGACTCTCTTTCAAACGAGAAAGTATGGCTGGGTAATTATACGCTGAAACAGTGTCGTGAAATGGAAATTAGTTTAGGTTTGGACCTCAAGGGCGGTATGAACGTTATCCTTGAAGTATCCATACCCGATGTTATTAAAGCATTGGCTGATAACAAGCCCGATGAAAATTTCAATCAGGCACTGGCAACTGCTGCTAAACAAGCTACCAGCAGCCAGGACGATGTTATCACTCTTTTCATTAAAGAATACCACAGAATAGCACCGGACGCTAAACTTTCCGAACTTTTTGCAACGCAACAGTTGAAAGACAAAGTTAACCAGAAGTCATCTGATGCTGAAGTAGAAAAAGTATTGCGTTCTGAGGTAAAAGCTGCCGTTGAAAACTCTTATAATGTACTCCGTACACGTATCGACCGTTTCGGTGTAGTTCAGCCGAATATCCAAAGTCTTGAAGACAGAATGGGACGTATCATGGTAGAACTTCCGGGTATCAAAGAACCGGAACGTGTAAGAAAACTTCTCCAAGGTTCTGCCAATCTGGAATTCTGGGAAACCTACACAGCTAAAGAATTATTGCCGGTAATGCAGTCTGTAGACAGCAAACTACGCGATGTTCTGGCAACAACCGCAAGTACAACAACCGACTCTACTGCAGTAATAGCAACAGAAGAAATAGTGGCGGAAGCAACACCGGCAAAAACCATCAGTGCTGCCGACAGTATCGCAGCTGCACTGAAAGGCAACCAACAGGAAGCTTCTATAAATATGGAGCAAATCAAAAAAGAACATCCTTTAATGGCCATTCTTCAATTAAATTCAAGTGGTCAAGGCCCTATTATCGGTTATGCTAATTACAAAGACACTGCTGAGGTCAACAAATATTTGGCGATGAGAGAAGTAATAGCAGAACTTCCTAAGGACCTCCGTCTGAAATGGGGAGTTGCTCCTGCTGATTTCGACAAAAAAGGACAGACTTTCGAGTTGTATGCTATCAAATCTACCGAACGCAACGGTAAAGCTCCGTTGGAAGGTGATGTAGTGACAGATGCCAAAGACGATTTCGACCAACATGGTAAACCATCTGTAAGCATGTCTATGAACACAGACGGTGCACGCCGTTGGGCACAGTTGACCAAACAAAATATCGGACGCTCTATTGCAATCGTACTTGATAATTATGTGTATTCTGCTCCGAACGTAAGTACGGAAATCACAGGCGGTAACTCAATCATTACCGGTAATTTCAGTCCGGAACAATCCAAAGACTTGGCAAACGTATTGAAATCAGGTAAAATGCCGGCACCGGCACACATCGTACAGGAAGACATTGTCGGTCCGTCGTTGGGTCAGGAATCTATCAATGCAGGTATTTTCTCATTTGTAGTGGCACTCATCCTTTTGATGATTTATATGTGTGCCATGTACGGTTTCATCCCGGGTATGATTGCCAACGGTGCTTTGGTTCTTAACTTCTTCTTTACTCTGGGTATTCTTTCATCTTTCCAGGCTGCGCTGACAATGTCCGGTATTGCCGGTATGGTATTAGCACTCGGTATGGCTGTGGATGCGAACGTACTTATCTACGAACGTACCAAAGAAGAATTACGTAGCGGCAAAGGAGTGAAAAAAGCATTAGCTGATGGTTACTCCAATGCTTTCTCGGCAATCTTCGACTCCAACTTAACATCTATTATTACCGGTATTATTCTGTTTAATTTCGGTACTGGTCCTATTCGTGGTTTTGCTACTACATTGATTATCGGTATTCTCTGCTCGTTCTTTACAGCGGTATTCATAACTCGTTTGGTTTACGAACATTTCATGAATAAGGATAAACTGCTGAACTTGACATTTACTTCCGGAATTTCTAAGAACCTGTTGGTAAATACTCATTTCGACTTCATGAAAGGTAACAAACGTTCTTTCATGATTACAGGTATTATTATTTTGGTATGTATAGCATCATTCGCTATTCGTGGTTTGAGCCAAAGTATCGATTTTACAGGTGGACGTAATTATAAGGTACAGTTCGAACAAGCTATCGAGCCCGAGCAAGTACGTGAGTTAATCGCAAGTAAATTCGGTGATGCAAATGTAAGTGTTATCGCTATTGGTACAGACAAAAAAACCGTTCGTATCAGTACTAACTACCGCATCGAAGAAGAAGGCAACAATGTGGATTCTGAAATTGAAGCATACTTATATGAAACATTGAAGCCGTTGCTGACTCAAAACATTTCATTGGCAACTTTCATTGACCGTGACAATCACACAGGTGGCAGTATCATCAGCTCACAGAAAGTAGGTCCAAGTATTGCAGACGACATCAAGACATCAGCTGTTTGGTCGGTAGTTTTAGCTTTGATCGCTATCGGTTTGTACATTTTGCTCCGTTTCCATAATATTGCTTATAGCGTTGGCTCCGTAGTGGCACTTACCAGTGATACGATCATGATCATCGGTGCATACTCATTATTATGGGGTTTTGTTCCTTTCTCATTGGAAATAGACCAAACGTTTATCGGTGCTATCCTAACAGCTATCGGATACTCTATCAACGATAAAGTGGTAATCTTTGACCGTGTACGCGAGTTCTTCGGTTTATATCCGAAACGTAACAAACGTCAATTGTTCAACGACTCACTAAATACTACTTTGGCCCGTACAATCAATACCTCATTAAGTACATTGATCGTATTGCTGTGTATCTTTATCCTCGGTGGTGATTCTATCCGCAGCTTTGCATTTGCAATGATTCTGGGTGTTATCATTGGTACATTGTCTTCACTGTTTGTTGCTTCTCCGATTGCTTACACAATGCTAAGCAAGAAGAAAGAAACGGCAGAAACAACTGCTACTGAAGCTGAATAATCATTCATATAAAAGAAAAGGAGGCTGTCTCAAAATAAAAAATGAGACAGCCTTACTTATTATTTGTAAGTTAAAACATAAAAGCGCTCCTGTTTTAGCCTTAATCCATATGAAAGTCTCCCTGATTATTAACACAATGAGGGTTTAATAATCAAGGAGACTTTATTACATATTCTTATTCATCCAATATTTCTTCCAATTGCATATCAAAGATCAGCGTTGAATAGCCTGGAATATCGTCAGTTCCACTTGCTCCGTAAGCCAACTCCCACGGAATATAAACAAGCCATCTTTCTCCGACACGCATACGTTGCAATATCTCAGCCCAACCGGAGACACCACCAACCGTAATAAATGTTTGAATAACAAATTTAGTAGGTGAATCAAAAGGCCCCGGATCAGCTCCCGTAAAGTTCTGGTCAAATGTTTCGCCAAAAATAAAACTTCCACGATAAAACACATTCACAGAATCTGTATAAAGGGGAATAGCACCTGTATCATTCGAGATCTTCTTTTTATAATAAATCCGTAACTTCGGATTTATCTCCGGCGCAAAAGCTTTCAGTTCCGGATCGGTTTTTTCATCAAATACCGTCTTCAAAGAATCGATATATCCTTCGTTACGTGCCCGCCAGTTATCAAACTTCGTAGCTTCTTTCGTCTCCTCACAGGAAACAAAGATAAGAGCCAGTAACAGCAACGGCAATAAATAGATTTTTTTGTTCATTCGCTAAAGGGTTATTGGATTGTTTTCAACAACGAGGTAATACTTACCCGGTCGGCAATGATATTATTCAATTCAGAGATTGCCACACGTTCCTGCTCCATAGTGTCGCGGTTACGTAGTGTCACACAGTTGTCTTCCAATGTCTGATGGTCAACAGTCACACAGTACGGAGTACCGATGGCATCCTGACGACGGTAACGTT
>ERZ860388.697-NODE-697-length-25399-cov-14.999171_pt1 | contig 25399 bp, 27 predicted proteins | sample MGYA00509978_ERZ860388 | MGnify/ENA primary metagenome ERZ860388 (study PRJEB30046, sample SAMN00715225) | human gut metagenome | study: EMG produced TPA metagenomics assembly of the A metagenome-wide association study of gut microbiota in type 2...
ATTCTTATCTGCCCCTTGAAGTGAAACTTATATTCAAGTATCTCGGTGAGCCTTAAATGGTTTGAATCCGGCGAATGAAATATTGGTGCTTTTTGTAAAGAAAATGCCAATATGTGTAACGGGTGATAAGAATATATGTAATCCTACATTACATTATTTCTTATCACCCGTTACATTATATGATAACTCTACTTTCAAGAAACCCTTTCATCCTCTATTCCCCTTGTTCCCTTGTCAACTGATAAATAGAGCGTATGCGAAATTTAAAACGGCAATATTCCCTCTTCCTTATCGTCTTTCCCGTCCTTTTCATCCCGGTTCTTTTCCCTGAATCCATTGTTTACCTCATCATTTTGCAGGTCTATCACTTCATATTCGGTGCTTCCCTGACTGTTCCTTCTTGTCCTGAACCCGTATTTTTCGAGCGACATCACCAGTATCTGTATCGTCTGCCTGTTCACCTGTATCTTTCCGTAAATGGCTATCTTGCTGAGTATGGTGGCTGCGGGCATCCATTTCACGCAGGTCTCTCCGGGCTCCGGCTTCCGGAAGTATACGAGCAGGTTTTCCTCCACCGGATCCTTCATTCTGTGCAGCTCGTTGTGGCGGTTCAGTTCGTCTATCTCTTCTCCTTCGTACCAGTATTGGTACCCCTGCTTCAGCAGGGCATGCGCCTGCGCGTATACTCCCTCGTAGTTGACGGGCGTCCTGTAATCCAGTGAAATGATGGATGAGGGCAGGAACCGTCTGTTTCCCCCTATGTCCTGCAGGCATTGGCGGCTGTTGGTGCTGGCAATGAAAGATGCGTGCCGTATGAAGGTGTACGCCTGTGCGTCGTACGCTTTCCGTTCCGTGACGCTCTCCTGTGTGATTACCCTCTTCAGCCCCGCTAGGTCTCCGACCCTTGCCCCTTCGAACTCTTCCATGTTGATGATGAGGTGGGTGCTGAGCAGCAGCTGGTGGTCCTTGTTTTCGGGGTTGGCCATTCCGTTCCGGTAATATTCCCTCCACTCGGGCGGCAGCAGCCTTCTTATCCATGTGCTCTTTCCCTTTCCCTGTTCGGAGTAGAGTATGATTACCAGGTGGTTCACGGTGTCGTCCTGCAATGCACAGGCCAGCATTCCCACGAACCACCTCCTGAAACTTTTCCTCCAGAACTCCTGGTCTTCGGCCTGTACGGTATCCGCCAACCGGCCGATGTAATCGGTCACTCCGTCCCATGGTTTCAGTTTCCCGATATACTCCGTGAAGGGATTGAAGTCCCTGGGGTATGAAGAGTCAATGACCGTCTGCAGGTAATTTCGGAAGCACTTGATTCCCGCCAGTTGCAGGTCGAGGAAGATGGCGTTGTAGCTTCTTGTCCTCATGGGGCGGAACCTGCCTTTCCATCTTTCTTCCTTCTCGTTGAAGTTGCGGTATTCCAGACGGTCCAGTATCACGTTCCTTCGGAAGTCATAATGTGTTTTCAGGAAGTCGAGTACCTGGTTTATGGTGTCCGGTTTTTCTTGCTTTCTCCCGAGCGCCTCATACGTCTTGTCGGTATAAATATATGCGTTTCGTATGGGTGCCGCCACATCAAACTCTTCACTGCCTAACTTTTCCTGTGCCAGGCGTATCACGGTTTCCTCTTCCAGTCCTTTTGCATAACACTTGTTGCCCAGTGCGAACATGAAGCTGTCCCGGTTTCCCGGTTCAAACTTTGATATTCTCTTTACTGAGAGCACCGCCTTGTTGAATTCCATCTTTTCCCACGGCTCGGCTTCCGGTTTACCGGCCTCTGCTTTCTTGCCCTCCGATTTATTCCCGCTCTTGGGCTTCCCTTCATTCTCCGGCTTATCACTCACCACTTTACCACTTATCACTTTCCTTCTCCCCGGCTGTGGCTTTTCGGGTGGAATGATATTTGTCAGTGTCTCGTCCACCTCTTTCAGCAGTCCTTCATTCATGTACGCCTTTTCATCGAAGGAGGTGAAGAACCCCCTTGATATGTCCTTTCCGCTTCCGTCCACTTCCACGCCGAGCAACTTTTCATAATATTCCTTGCAGGCGTTGTACATGGCCAGGTGATGTTTTTCCAACGTACTGAATCCTACTTTTTCTTCTGCGGCTAACGTAGCCCTTAGCCGGGTGGCATAATCCGTTTTCAGGAACACGAAGACCTTGAACCCGTGTCCTTTTGGAGTCAGGAAAGAGGCCAGCGTGTCGGGATCCCCATTGATTTTCCCTCTCAGCTCTTCCAGCTTCTCTTCGGGCTGGTCGTCAATGTCCAGCAGGGTGATGTGCGTGTATCTTATCACGCTGTATGCCTGTCTTTTTTCCCGATATCCCGCCGTGACGGTATAGAAAGGCAGCTGCTTCTTCACATTATTCGCCTCTTCCATCTTTCCTTGTCCTACTAACAGTCTGATTTTGGATACGCTTTTCGCATGTATCCCCATTGTGATGTTCTCAATTACTTTCCGGAGTGTAATCTCTCCCCGGACATTGCTGAATCCGCTGTATGCGGTAACCGGAATATTTTCCATTTGTTTTTTAGTTATTTAAATCCGCCTTATCGGCGCCGCGAAGTAGGGGATAATATTCAGAATGGCAAAAACGCCTTTTTATTGCTGAAAGGCGTTTTTGCACAATTTTGTCTGTTCACTTATTTTTCTTTCTTTTTTTCGCTTCCTCCTCCTTTTCCAGAAACGCTTTTCTCAGATTAATGATATCAGTATTAATGCTTTTCAGTGTCAGGAATCCTTTTTCCTGCTTTCCCTTTTCAAAGCGCGCGATGTGCTCCAGTTTCCTTGCCAGATCCATGGTTCCTTTGATTCCCGTTTCTTTTTTGTGGCGGATAAGCATGTTTATCCATGGAGTGAGGAATTCCTTCCTTTCTTCGGCCCCGACCAGAATCCGTTCTCCAAACGCCTCATTTTCAACTAACAGGATATTGATCCTGTCTTCTTTCTTTTCAATTTCGATGTTGTAGCCATCCTTGCAGTTGAGTTCAATACTCAAGATTGTGTTTTTTTAGTCATAAAATCACAATTTTAGAAGTTGGTAATTTATTTTAAATTCGCTATTCGAAAGCAAAATTAACGGTTCTATCTGTAATATCTGTTGTTTCCGTCTGAAAAAGTGAATGTTTTTTGTTCCATGTGTTACACACGGAATGGTAAATAGGTATGGGGACCCGCTACCTATTATTTATAGAATGTGTGTAACAGGCTATAAAGAAAAAGTAGGGAAATACGCGCCTACAGGTGTATATGCGCGGGTACATTATTATAAAAGGAACTTCAATATTGGGAGCTTGTCGGTTCGGGAACGCGGGGATGATGAAATAGGGGGTAGAGTGGGGAAATAAATGTGGTGTCAATAATGATTGTCGTAAATGATGGGTGTTTTTTAATCGTTCGTTTAATGTGCACAAAGATAATGCCCGGAAATGAAACAACAAAATATTCTGATAAAGAAATATTAAATATTTTCTTTTTGCCTATATATATTACTAATACATAGACAGTTACCTCTGAAATAAAATTGTGATTTTGCGATTACTTTCTTATTGAAAGAATCTTAGTGCGAAAATTGCCTTCCGACGTGCCTTTTAAACGAACGATTAAAAGATGAATTATCCTCTTAATCCATTCGTTTATAGCTCTTTACCTTCGAGAATAAACAAGGTGATGAACAACAGCGAAAAAACAATGGGCAAGAGGAACACAATACTTGCCATATCTTACATAAAGTGTTCGCAAGTGATTGAAATTCAAGTGTATGCAAGGGTTTCAAAGCCCCGGGAGAACACCCTTTTCTGAAATAGCCCCTGATATGGAAGCGGACAAAGAGACTGAAATATGGTACGCCATGCGTGCCACGTACCGTAGAGAGCCTGATGCCATGCGTCTTCTTGAAAAAGAGAAAATGGGTTGTTTCGTTCCCATGCAATACAAGATCAGCATGAAGAAAGGTAAGAAAGTCCGTGCTCTAGTTCCCGTTGTACATAACTTGCTTTTTGTCCATGCCCGTCCTTCCGAGGTGAAGCGTATCAAATCGCAGGTAAGCTATTTGCAATACATTACGGATACCCGTAGCGGTCAGAAAATTATTATCTCCGACAGCGAGATGCAACGCTTTATTGCTGTAGCCGGTACTTACAATGATCATCTCATGTATTTCCAACCTGATGAGTTGAATTTGTCCAAAGGTACAAAAGTCCGTATCACGGGCGGTGACTTCGAGGGTCAGGAAGGTGTCTTCCTGAAAGTAAAGGGTGCTCGTGACCGTCGTGTTGTTATCGAGATACAAGGTGTTATCGCCGTTGCACTTGCCACCATTCATCCGGATCTTATAGAAGTAATCAAATAATTGACGATCGGCCGTTTCCATTGAACAGCTGGTAAATCATAAATTATAAATCATAAATCATTATGTCTCTTTCTGAAGAAACACTTGCTCTTCAGCGTGCAGCGCACGATCTGATGTATTTGGGCATGGACGGTAGTCCTGTCTATAACGACGACCTCTCCCGTCGTAACGGTGAAGTCTACCGCCTGACTACGGCTTTGTATAATTCCGGTGTCAAAGGTTCCACTATCGAAGAACAGGCTAATGTTTGTCTCGCTCTTCTGATGGGCTATAACGCTTCGTTCATAGATCACGGTGAAAAACAACTGCATGTCCAGGAAGTTTTAAATCGTTGCTGGGATATTCTCGAAACTATTCCCGCTTCGTTGCTGAAGCTTCGTCTGCTCACAGCCTGCTATGGCGAGGTGTTTGATGAGCCTTTGGCGGAAGAAGGACGTAAAATCATCGCTTCCTGGGATTCCGCATCGCTTACCGCTGAACAGCAAGAAGCGATTGAAGAATTTCAGAACGTGGTGGATAATCCCTATTCGTGGGAAGAAGTGGAAGATTAAGCTGTGCGCAAGAGTTTCCTCAGATGCTCGTTGTCTTGCAAACCCAATGCTTGGTTGTGTTTTATAAATGCTATAGCGGTTCGGGGTTTGCGATAATCAGGTGTATGAAGAGAGGTTGATGGATGGGGCGTATAGGAAATTAAAAGACGTATAAGACGTTTAAAGTAGGCCAAAAATATAATATTGAGAATAATATGGAAATTATAGAAACAGCCATTGAAGGAGTTGTAATCATTGAGCCTCGTCTTTTTAAAGATGATCGCGGTTATTTTTTTGAATCCTTCAATCAAAGAGAGTTTGAAGAAAAAGTTTGTAAGACAACCTTTGTGCAGGATAATGAGTCTAAGTCATCTTACGGTGTCATTCGTGGCTTGCACTTCCAAAAGTCCCCTTTTGCTCAAAGTAAATTAGTGCATGTAGTAAAAGGTGCTGTTTTGGATGTAGCAGTAGATATTAGAAAAGGCTCTCCGACTTTCGGACAGCATGTAGCTGTAGAACTAACAGAAGAAAATCATCGCCAATTCTTTATACCGAGAGGCTTTGCACATGGCTTCAGTGTATTGAGTGAGGAGGTCGTATTTCAATATAAATGTGATAATTTCTATGCTCCGAAGTGTGAAGGGGCTATCGCTTGGGACGATCCGGATTTGGGGATTGATTGGAGAATACCCATGGATAAGGCTGTATTGAGTGAAAAGGATAGAAAGCATCCCCAATTGAAAGACCTCAATTTTACTTTTGATTAAGATGAATATTATTCCCAAAGAAGATAACCTTAAAGATTACTCTAACGGGTACTCCCATTAACCGTGTGCTGTTGGTTCCGGACAGCATTAGTTTGATAGAACTTTATGCCATGATAACTTTCCTGTTTGAATGGGATAAAATGCGCAATCATGCCTTCCGTTTTAAGCGTGAAGGCAAATGGGTAGAATTGACCTCAAAGACCACTTTAGCACAGCTCCGCCTCTTACCCGGAGAGGAAATGGGTCTCGTCTACGATTATCCCGCTGGTAAATGTTTGGAACACACAATTGAGGTATTGTCCCTACAAGATTTGCCGAAACCGTTGAAAGACTATGTTCCCACTTGTACTTCTGCCGAGTATGCATCCCCCGGAGAAGACATGCGTGTACTTCAGTCGCTGAAAGCGAATTGGACTGAATTTAGCGGAAAGCCGGCTCCTGAGTTGTGGTTGATAGATGATTCTCTAAACTTCTTTTGGAAGTATACTAGATGATATAGGCTTTAACATAGAACTTTATAAATTTTGGAAATCATGGTAAAATTAAGTCAAGAAGAAAAAGAACTTCTAGCAGAAGTCAATGCCATCAAGAAAACATTTGGTGCTCCTGCCACTCGAAGTGGAAGTCAATGGAACCTTTATGCAATGGCAAAATGGAAGGTGGTTGCATTATATTTGGTGGCTGGTTGAAAGTTATACCCACTGATGGTAGTAAGTACGCTTTTTGTTCTTATGGTGGACTTGGTGTTGGAGGCTGGAATCATGAATGTAGCATTTATTCTATTTATAGTAATATTGAAGATTTGTATTCCCATGCAACTCGATGCATGTTGGTAAGTGGTCATGCGCTTCCCGACGCTTCAATAGCCGGTGCGGCTACTGACTGTTTATTTTTTGACAGGAACTCTACTATGATAGGCATAGCCTCTACTGATATGGGGATTGCCGCTTTAGTTGGTGGTAGTGTTGAGTGGAAAACAAAGTGATTAGCCATCGCTATCTTTGGGAATTACCTCAAGATAATCCGATGGTAAAGCATGTATTATGTTAGGCTCACAACTGATTCAAGTTTGTTTATGCCGATTAAATAAGTAAACAATCAGAAGTGGGCCTGTTTGTAGAAGGCATCGGTTTCTTTTATTCGGTTAGAACGAGGTTATAGTGTCTCATCTTACTCCTGAGCAGATATAAAAACGCAGGAATAAATTTGATGTGGCCTAAATATTGAACCGCTTCAGCCCAAGGGTGCTCTCCATGCTTGCCGACAAGCATTTGCATCATATCTACATAGTGCTGATGGCTTTGAACTATATGATTAACGGGTGGGATGAATTAGTTCGTTGACGTGAAAACGGGGTTCAAGTGGTTCTGATTTTCCACATTCACATAGAGACAGTCAAGATGTATTAGCTTAAAGTGAAAGTCTATTTACCAAAGTTTTATCTGAACTTATCCATGGAAAAGATGACTACGAAAAGCTTATTCTGGGTAATATCACACTCTAAAGTAGCTAAATCTTTGTTAAAACAAACAAAGTTTGCTGCTGGAAAAGTCTCTTTTATAGGATGTTTAAAGTATTTTAGTGCTTACTAAATATTAATGAGTCTAAAGAAGAACATAGTATATAGCAGTATTTTAACTGTATCAGGATATTTATTCCCTTTTATAACTTTTCCTTATGTAACAAGAGTGCTGGGAGTTGAGAATTTTGGAATCTGTAGCTTTTATGACAGTATATTAACCTATTTTACTCTTATTTCGATGATGGGCATGTCTACTTTAGGCATACGAGAGATAGCAAGTTGTAAGGGTGATAAAGATAAATTGTGTAGCGTATTTTCCTCGTTATTTTCGTTGAATCTAATAGCTACAGTTATAGCTTTACTATTGATGTTAGGCTCAGCATTATTTGTTAACAAATTCCAAGAGCATCCACAGATGATGTTGATAGGAGCAGCAAAATTGTTGGCTAACTTTTTTATGATAGAATGGTTTTTTCGTGGCATTGAAGAGTTTCAGTATGTAACTGTTCGTTCTATTTTAGTAAGAGCCGTTTATGTTGTATCGGTTTTTATTTTTGTTCGTCAAAGTGAAGATTATTTGCTATATTTCTTATTAACGGCGCTTATGTTTGTCGTAAATGCGGCAATTAATATGCTCTATGTAAGAAGGTTTGTTACGCTGACTTTTTCTAATATAAGAATTACGAACTATATAAGACCTTTTATTGTATTTGGCGCATATCAGATACTAACGTCTATGTATACCTCATTTAATGTGGCCTATTTGGGCTTTGTTTCATCAGATACTGAAGTAGGTTATTATAGCTCATCTGTAAAACTGTTTAATATTTTATTATCATTCTATACAGCTTTTACTGGGGTTTTATTGCCACGTATGAGTTCGTTATATCATAGTGGAGACCTTAACGGTTTTAATAAGCTGCTTTTACTATCCTTTAAAGTGTTAGTTTTTATAGTATTCCCAATTATTATACTTTCAGAGTTTTATGCTCCAGAAATAGTTACAATTATGTCTGGAAGCAGTTTTGGAGGTGCTGTTTTACCTATGAGAATTATTATGCCTCTTCTCTTAATTATTGGTATTGAACAAATATTAGTTTATCAAATATTAATTCCCCAAAATAAAGATCAAAAGGTATTTGTGAACTCGATAGTAGGAGGTCTGATTGGAGTTATCGCAAATTTAATACTAGTGAAAGAATTAGGATCATCTGGTTCAGCTGTTGTTTGGTTGTTATCGGAAGTATGTGTATTAACTATGTCCTACTACTTCACATTTTCAATAATTAAAGGGATACCAATTCTAAGAATCATAATAAAAAGGATAATATATTCAATCCCTTTAATCTTTTTTTTGGCATTTCTTAAAGCGGAATATTCGGGAGTGATTTCATTTATAGTGTCCTGCTTAGTCGTTGCATGTTATTATTTCATTATTGAGATGACAGTTGATAAAAAATCGACAATTAGCATCTTGCTCCCTAAGAATTTAAGAAGGAATACTAAAGATTGTTAGATTACTATTGTATAAAGCTGTTGTATTACAAATATTAATGGAGAAGACTATACTGATTTGCAATGCCATTTTATGGATTGTGACTTTCATATATTGGTTAAAAAAAAAGGGTATTCACAATGTTGGATTGTTTATTATATTATTGTATACATTGATATCTTGTGCAAGCTACCATTTGTATATCAGTCCAGAAACTAATAGCTTTTATGAACCGACAATTTATATTATGCCTTTTATGTACTTGTATGTTATAATACAGGCTCTTATATCCCCATTGTTAAAAATTGAATATGGAGAAATTCATGAAATTAGATTACCTTCTATAAAAATAATTAAACCTATTTGTTATTATATCATTATTTCTTCTTTATATCAGTTATTAATGGGATGGGAAGATGTCAAACATGGTTTTTTCTTAATTATGTTGGACAATTCAAATGCAATTGATCTCTACATTGATTCAACAGATGCCAACATGACCCAAAAAGCATTCTCAGGTACATTTAATTTTATGGGTGTTATTGCCTCTACTGGAGTAAATTTTTCAATGCTATTTTTCTTTTTGTATTTATTGTATCCTAATAAGAATAAGAAAATTCTTATTGGTATGATTGTTGCTATTTTGATAACTCCTCTAATGTCTGTTGCAAGTGGATCAAGAGAAAAGGTCATTACATCTTTTCTGATGTTTGTTCTGATGTACTTGTTTCTTAAACCTTTATTAAATAAGCAATTACGTAAGAATATAGAAAATGCGGCTATGCTATTATTTGCTTTTTTGTTTATATTCTTTGTTATAATTTCTTTAGCTAGAGCTAGAGGAGACATCGAAAAGACAATAACAGGCTTTGAATCCTACTTTGGTATGTCCTTTCTTGTGTTTGATCAAAAATGTTTTTATACTGATGGAACTAGAGAGGGTAACTTAGTTTCTCCTCTAATAAATGTTGTATTAGGTGGACAAACATATTCACAAGAAGATTTGCGCGCAAAATATGCATTTTTAGGTGTTGATAATGGAGTTTTTTATACATTTATAGGAGATTTTGTTCTAGATTACGGCCCCTATATTGCTTTTGTTTTCTTAATCTTATTTTCTTTATATTGTCAACGTATTAATAAATTCAAAATTTGGAATGGTGGTCAGATTGTTTTGGGTTTCATTCTTTTGAAACTATTATCTGGTTTTTATTTACATCAATTTTCAGGAATTGGAGGTAATTTGTTTTTAGTAGAGTTATTTATCTTATATTATATTTTATCGAGTAATTTACCAAATTTTAAATCTGTAATAAAAAATATAGATGAAAGGACTTGAAATAATAGCTTTCTACTTGCCTCAATACCATCCTTTTAGGGAAAATGATGAATGGTGGGGAAAAGGATTTACCGAATGGACAAATGTTGGCAAAGCAAAACCTCTGTTTAAAGGACATAATCAGCCTCGTATACCTACAGAATTAGGCTATTATGATCTAAGGCTACCTATTGTTCGTGAACAACAAGCTCAGATGGCTAGGGAAGCGGGTGTAACTGCTTTTTGCTACTGGCACTATTGGTTCGGTAATGGAAAGCGCCTAATTCCCGAGGTGTTTGATGAAGTTCTTGAAAGTGGAAATCCAGATTTTCCTTTTTGTTTAGGCTGGGCAAATCATTCGTGGTTTGCTAAGAATTGGAATGCTAATGGCACTACTATAGATAAATTGCTTATAGAGCAAACCTATCCTGGAATCGAAGATGAAATGATGCACTTTAATTTTCTTTTAAAAGCATTTAATGATCCTCGATACGTTAAGATAGACGGGAAGCCCCTTCTCTACATTTTTGATCCGATAAGTATTCCAAAGGAATATATACGTAATTTTAAAAAATGGACTGTTGAAGCAGGACTACCTGGTTTGCATCTTGTAGCTAATATTACTTCTCCTTCTGTAAAGAAGGATGTCCTAATTTCTGAAGGGTTTGATAGTGTCAGTTATCAGAGGCTAGGTGGACTAAAAAATGCTACTCTAAAAAAAATTGGAGTCAATGGTTCTCGTTTGTTTGCGTTATGGAGAAAGGTTAAGAGTGCCATTAATAGAAGACCTCCATTTATGTATGATTATGCTGATTATTATCATGAGTTAATAAATGAAATCGACAAAGAGGAGAATGTAATACCCACATTATTGCCTCAGTGGGATCACACTCCTAGGTCTGGCTGGAATGGAACATTTTTAGTAAACGCGACTCCAGAACTTTTCTATCATCATTGCAATGATGTGTTAGACATAGTTAAAAATAAAAACAACAAAATAGTTTTCCTTAAGTCATGGAATGAATGGGGGGAAGGTAATATGATGGAGCCTGATATGACCTATGGCCGAGGATTTATTGACTCACTAAGAAAAGCTATTGAAGAATATAAGTGTGAACGATAATTATGAAACAAATAGTTTGGGTAACGCCAGAATACTTTTTAGAGACAGATATTTACGTTGTACCAGAGCTTACGAAGTATTATAACATTTGTTGGATTATTGAACATTTTAAAGATGTTGAAAAGATTCCTTTCTATTCAGATCTTGAAAAATGTGCAGTATGTGATAATTTGAATATTGAGTATATTCACAGACCTGCTGCTCATCCTCTTTCATACAAATTTTGGCATTTTTATTGGAAACTCATCAGTAAGATTAAATCGTACAAACCTTTTACTATATATTCTGCAGTGTTGGGAATTCCTTACATCCCATTTTGTATTCTAAGAATTCCTCGCAAAAAAATTGTATTTGCAGCTCATAATGTGAATACTCCTAAAGGTGTAAAACACTATACTTTTACAAAACTTTATATGGGCTTGACATGGCGATGGTTTATAAACTTCCAGAACTTCTCTATGTCTCAGTATGAGTTGTTACGTAACACTTATGGCGAAAAAAACAACTTCTATGCACCTTTTGTTCTTAAAGATTATGGTAAGTCATTTAATCAACCAAAAGATATAATCACATTCCTTTCGTTTGGAAGAATCCGAGGATATAAAAGCATAGAAGTTTTGATAGAAGCAGCGCAACGGGTTAAGGAACAAAATGAATCTCCATTTAAAGTCATTATTGCTGGAGAATGTTCTGATTGGGACAGCTATCAAAAGTTGATTAGATACCCTGAGATTTTCGATTTGCGTATTCATGAGGTAGAGAATGCTGACATTCCTAAACTGTTTGGAGAATCACACTATACAGTTCTACCTTATCAGGATATAGCGCAGAGTGGTGCTTTGTTCGTGTGCATAAATTATTGCAAGCCTTCTATACTCTCACAATTGCCAGCATTTACTGAGTATATTACGGATGGTGTTGATGGATTGATGATTAGGCCAGCAAATATTGAAGATCTTACAAAGCAAATGCTATATGTTCTCAATAATCATGAAACCGTATATCCTATACTAAAAGCCAACTTGGAAAAAATGAAATATGAGAAATTTGACAAGGATGCAATTGTAATGAAATATAAGGATTACTTTGATTCATTTATGCAATATGCCAATATTAGCTGATAGTAATAATTGCTCTGGATGCTTGGCGTGTGTTGAGTCTTGTAATCTCAATGCAATTTCAGCTGTATGGAATGACGAAGGGCATCTTACATATCAGGTGAACTATGACAAGTGCGTAGAATGTCATCGATGCGAGAAGAGTTGCCCTGTAGTAAATGGATGCCAGTATGGCTCGAATGACCTGACATTATCTAAACCTTATGCTGCTTGGTGCACTAACGAGGTTTTGCGAGCTCAGAGTACATCAGGTGGCGTATTTGCTGCCATTGCGAGCAATGTCCTTAATAAAGGGGGTATCGTATATGGCGCAAGTATGCAAGATAGTGTTATCAAGCATATCGCTATCGATAGGACTGAAAATTTGTACAAGCTTCAAGGCTCCAAGTATGCACAAAGCTCTACTAAGGGAACATATCGTGATGTCCTCAAACAACTGAAAAAAGGTCGCCTCGTATTGTTCTCAGGATTGGCTTGTCAGGTCGCTGGTTTGTTGAACTTTTTGCCAGCCAACATGTCAATTGACAATCTTATTACAATCGATTTGATTTGTGGTGGTGTTCCTTCAAGAGCCCTTATAACAAAATATCTGGAACAAGAAAAGGAAAATGTCAAAGAAATTGCTTCATTCAGAACTAAGTCTCTATATCAGTTTGTAATAGTTAAGCATAATAACACAAAAGAAATTGTTCCTTTAGCACTAAAACCTCTTCCTTTATGTGGGTTTTATACAGAATTGACAAACAAGATGATTTGTTACAATTGTCGATATGTTGGAGCACATCGAATGTCTGATATAACCATTGGTGACTATTGGGGGGATGTGGAATATATGGATCAGCATAAGAATGGATTGTCTGTTGCGGTTGCACATACAGAAAAAGCACTAACAGTATTGATGGATTCCGATCTTGAAATTCATCCTATTTCGTGGGATACTTTTCTGATGCACAATACTCGAATGGTGTATGGTGTCAATAGGTTGTCTAAATCACATCGAAGAAAGCGCCTTGCTGATGCAATCAAACATGATTCATTCCGTAAATTCATGATAGATTATGCAAATGCAGCTACACCTCGACAGCCTTTATACTTTTTACGTAAGTTGATTGTATTTGCAGAAAGTCGTTTGTTACCAGATAAAAGGAGGATCTTTGTAAGAAACTTATTGAAAATATATAAGAAAAAATGAAGATAGCATTAATTACATATCACTATTCAAACAATAAAGGTGCAGTAATGCAAACTTATGGTTTGTGTAAATTTCTGCGTGATAAAGGATACGATATTGAACTTATTGATGTCCGTCAGAGTGAAAAGACGAACCAGCCATTTTATGTAAAGTTGGTGAAGTATTTCATCGTCGGATACAGAATGCAACAGGATATGAAGAAATTCTATCCTCCACTTACAAGACGATACAACTCGGTTGAGGAACTTCGACAGGATCCTCCAAAGGCTGACTGCTACATAGTAGGTAGTGATCAGGTTTGGAATCCTAATATCAGTAAGGAATTGATGTGGGCTTATTTCCTTGATTTCGGAAGTAAACATGTAAAGCGCATTTCTTACGCCTCCAGCTTTGGAATTTCAGAATGGATAATTAAAGATAAATCTGTCAATGAACGTATCACTGAACTTTTTAAGTCGTATACAGCATTATCTGTTCGTGAGCGCGAAGGTAAGGAATTGTGTGAGAATGAGTTTGGAGTGTCACCCCAGGTTGTGCTTGATCCAACTTTCCTGAATACAGACTATAAGGAATTCACAGATGGCATAAAGCAGAAAGATATTATTGTGTGTTATAAAATTAATAAAACCCCAGATTTTTGGAAATATGCTCCAGTTGTCAAGAAGGAATTAGGACTTCCCATCACTATTTTGAACTATAATTATCCCAAGAAAGGATATAAATATTGTTTTCCGCCTTCGTTGGATTTCTGGATGCGGAGTGTGGCATCGGCCAAATTTGTTCTGACTGATTCATTCCATGGTGTAGTCTTTAGCATTTTAAACAGAAGGAATTTTGCAGCTATTTTAAATCATAATGACAGAGACTCAAGAATCATAAATCTTGTAAATGAGCTTGGTTTGCAATATAGGCTATATAACTCCTTAGAAGAAATGTTGCTGAATGATGGTTGGAAAAATGACATTAACTACTCAAGTATACAAGATCTAATTAATAAAAGAGTTGTCCAGTCGCAAGAATATTTATTAAAAGCTATATTATCCATCTAATAATAGTAGAACGTTTACAATTTATTTCATTAAGTAATAGAAAGTTCACTTTTACATGCTTCTACTTCTAAACGTTTGAAAGCAAGGTGTTTATCGTTTTAATAGCTTTGATAATCTGTTTAAAATCATTACTCGCTAAAGTTCTCATATGAAAATACTAATTGTTGGTTCAACCCCCCAGACTGCTGGCATTGGTGGTGTAGCAATCCATGTAGAACGTTTACTTGATGCGCTTAAACATAGGAGTGTAGATGTTGTTCATGAGGATTATAAAAAATCTGCATTGCGTCCATTTCTTAAGTGTATTACCGCAGATGTTGTTCATATTCATTCGCAGAATAAAATGTATTCCTTTTTATTGGCGCTATTCGCAGAACTGTGCCATGCAAAGGTTGTATATACACTACATCAAAAATATGTAGTAGGTAATTCGTTTGAATGTAAATTGTGTAATTGGTTGTTTATGGTTTGCGATATAATAATTACTTTAAATACGCAGAGTAAAGACGATATAAGAAAAATACTAGGTATCGATACTGTGCTTTTGCCAGCTTTTATACCACCTACACATACTGAGCCTTTGAACGATGATATACTCAATCTAATAAAGCGTGGAAAGCAATGCAACCGAAAATTGTGTGTGACAAATGCAGCTTATTATTCAGTTAGTTCTATAGGAGAAACTTATGGAATCTCTTTTTTAGTAAAATACTTTTCCAAACATCCTAATTGCTTTTTGATTGTATCAGATCCAAGTGGACAGAATAAAGTCAATATTTCATGTGAAGCAGATAATATAGCGTTCATTACATACAAGCATAGCTTCTATGAAATTTTGAAACGTGCTGATATTTTTATTCGTCATACTAATACAGATGGAGATGCACTATCTGTAAAGGAGTCATTATCTTTAGGAGTATGCACATTGTGTACGGATGTGGTTGATCGTCCGGAAGAGGCTATTCTCTTTAAGTACGAGAATGAGGAATCACTTAGTACAGCTTTATCTAAGGTGAATAATGCTGATAGAAAAGTTTCTGTATTTAGTAATCTTGTTGATGATTTAATAAAATTATATGGTATAAATTGAACTCTTACATCAACAATAAAGGTAATGTATTATTCGATTTATATAGTAAGGCACAAGGCATAGTCTCTGATGCAAAAAATGAATGTTTGGTTTATGTTTGATAGAGACTATGTAGAATGAATGTGACGTGATTGCTTCTGATTTACCTTATGCTCATAGCATATTCGTCTTTTCTGAAACTTTTAATTTGAGTTCTCTCAAGTTGTTGATTTTATCTATTCAAAATTATATAGGGTAATCGAGTCTTTCTACATCGGCTGAATAAAGAATCTATTTTTTTTAGAGGAAAGATATGAAAAAGGCTTGCAATAAGCTGGTTAAGAATGAAATCAAAGAATTGATTTCTTTGATTATTTAATTGTAATCATGAGTCTTCATATTTGTCAGAATTTCACGTCTCACAGAAGCTTCTGAACGGAGCGAAATCACAGGAATGTACTTTTTTAAGTAGATTCAATCATTAAAAATATAACTATATTATGAGCATTTTTGCAGGAAAAACATTAATGATTACCGGTGGCACTGGTTCATTCGGTAATGCAGTTTTGAATCGTTTCCTTCGCACAGATATTGCGGAGATTCGTATATTCAGCCGAGATGAAAAAAAACAAGATGATATGCGTCATCTATATCAGGCTAATTATCCTGATGTAGCAAGTAAGATCAAATTCTATATCGGCGATGTTCGATCTTTAGAGAGCTGCCGTGCGGCAATGCCCGGTGTAGATTATATCTTTCATGCAGCTGCATTGAAACAGGTGCCCAGCTGTGAGTTCTTCCCTATGGAGGCTGTGAAAACCAATGTTATCGGTACTGATAATGTGCTTCAGGCTGCTATTGAGAATAATGTGGAGTCTGTAATCTGCTTGTCAACTGATAAAGCGGCTTATCCTATCAATGCAATGGGTATTACCAAGGCTATCGAGGAGAAGGTGGCTGTAGCTAAATCACGCAACTCTCGTAATACAAAAATTTGTTGTACTCGTTATGGAAATGTGATGTGTTCTCGCGGCTCTGTAATTCCTTTGTGGATAGACCAGATTCGAAAGGGCAATCCTGTCACAGTAACTGAATCTACAATGACTAGATTCATTATGTCTTTGGACGAAGCGGTAGATTTAGTGCTCTTTGCATTTGAAAATGGTCAGAATGGTGATATTTTAGTTCAGAAGGCCCCTGCTTGTACTATCCAAACTCAGGCAGAGGCGGTCTGCGAACTCTTTGGTGGGAAGAAAGAGGATATTAAGGTTATTGGTATTCGTCACGGTGAGAAACTTTATGAGACATTGCTTACTAGAGAGGAGTGTGCAAAGGCTGTGGATATGGGTAACTTCTATCGTGTGCCTGCAGATAACCGTTCGCTGAACTACGACAAGTATTTCACTGAGGGTAACAGCAAGCAGGTGGAATTGACAGAGTTTAACTCTGACAATACACGTCGATTGAATCTGCAAGAAACGAAAGATACTATCGCTTCGCTAGAGTATATCCAAAATGAATTGAATGGCATCCCTAATATTCAGTAACCATGGACAAACAACCAAAGTTTGATTATAGTGATGTGAAGTTTCAAGACGATGGAAAACTGAAGTTGGTCATTGTGGTGGGAACTCGTCCAGAGATTATCCGACTGGCAGCGGTTATCAACAAGTGTCGTAAATACTTCGATGTGATACTGGCGCATACTGGTCAGAATTACGACTACAACTTAAATGGCATTTTCTTTCGCGACCTGAAATTGGCGCAGCCCGAAGTATATATGGATGCAGTGGGTGATGACTTGGGTGCTACCTGTGGCAACATCATTAATTGTTCCTATAAGTTGTTTGCTGCCACAAAGCCCGATGCTGTCTTGGTATTGGGTGACACCAATTCATGTCTGAGTGTGATTGGAGCTAAGCGCCTTCATATACCTATCTTCCACATGGAGGCAGGAAACCGTTGCAAGGATGAATGTCTGCCCGAGGAAACCAATCGCCGTATTGTGGATATTATCAGCGATGTGAATATGGCTTATTCAGAGCACGCACGTCGTTACTTGGCTGATTGTGGCCTACCGAAGGAACGTACGTATGTTACTGGTTCGCCTATGGCAGAAGTGTTGCATCAAAACTTAACAGAAATCGAGGCAAGTGGTGTGCATGCTCGTTTAGGATTGGAGAAAGGTAAGTATATTCTGCTCAGTGCCCATCGTGAAGAGAATATTGATACGGAGAAGAACTTTATGAGCCTTTTCAATGCAATCAATAAGATGGCAGAGAAGTATGATATGCCTATTCTTTATTCATGTCATCCGCGTTCCAGAAATCGTTTGGCGGCAAGTGGATTTCAACTTGATAAGCGCGTGATTCAACACGATCCTCTAGGATTCCATGACTACAACTATCTGCAGATGAATGCTTTTGCTGTAGTTTCCGATTCTGGTACATTACCTGAAGAGTCAAGCTTCTTTACTAGTGTGGGGCATCCATTCCCAGCGGTGTGTATCCGTACTTCTACCGAGCGTCCAGAAGCAATAGACAAGGCTCTTTTTGTGATTGCTGGTATAGATGAGAAGTCTCTGCTACAAGCGGTGGATACGGCAGTAGAACTATGCCAGGATGGAGAGCATGGTATTCCGGTTCCCGATTATGTGGATGAAAATGTCAGCACGAAAGTGGTGAAGATTATCCAAAGCTATGTGGGCATCGTGAACAAAATGGTTTGGAGAAAATTTTAATCAATGAAAGTATTTGTAACAGGTGCCAAAGGTTTCGTGGGTAGAAACCTTTGTGCGCAATTAAATAATATAAAGGAAGGTAAGGCTCGATGCTATGGTGACTTGATCATCGATGACGTATTCGAATACGACGTTGATTCAACGAAAGAGGAATTGGAACGCTATTGCCAGAAAGCTGATTTTGTATTTAATCTTGCAGGTGTCAATCGTCCCAAGAACACCGAGGAGTTTATGGAGGGTAATTTCGGCTTTGCTTCTACGCTATTGGATACACTGAAGAAGCATAATAACAACTGTCCGGTAATGCTTTCAAGCTCCATTCAAGCTACACTGGCAGGCCGTTTTGGTACTTCTGAATATGGCAAGAGCAAGAAAGCGGGCGAAGAACTTTTCTTTGACTATGGTAAAGAAACAGGTGCCAAAGTATTGGTGTATCGCTTCCCTAACTTATATGGCAAATGGTGTCGCCCCAACTATAACAGTGCAGTGGCCACCTTCTGCAACAATATCGCCAATGAACTGCCTATCACAGTCAATGATCCTTCCGTAGAGTTGGAACTGCTCTATATTGATGATTTGGTAGAAGAGATGATTGATGCGCTGAAAGGCAACGAACATCACTGTGAGTTTAATGGGGTAGAAACAGTAATACAAGCTGATGGCAGATATTGTACCGCACCTGTTACGCACAAAGCCACGTTGGGTGAAATAGAAGATTTGCTGCATCGTTTTCATGATATGCCACAGACGCTGCTGATACCTGAGATACCTGCAGATTCATTTGCAAAACGCCTGTACAGCACTTATCTTTCCTATCTTCCAATGGATAAAGCTATTTACGACTTGAAGATGAATGTGGATGCTCGTGGCAGTTTCACAGAATTGGTTCATACTTTGAATTGTGGACAGGTATCCATCAATATCAGCAAACCAAGTATAACCAAAGGTCAGCATTGGCATCATACCAAATGGGAACAGTTTATAGTAGTATCAGGACATGGACTTATCCAGCAGCGCAAAGAAGGTACCGATGAGGTGCTCAACTTCGAGGTAAGCGGTGATAAAATACAGAGTGTAATTATGCTACCGGGCTATACACACAATATCATCAATCTTTCAGATACGCAAGACCTTGTGACTGTGATGTATTGCAATGAGATATTTGATGCGAATAGACCAGATACTTATTTTGACCCTGTAGAAAAATAAAGAAAGGATTCTTTATGAATGTAATATTTCTAACGCTTAGCAATATAACTTCGATAGAGGAAAGAGGCATCTATGCAGATTTGCTTCGTAAGTTTAGAAACGAAGGACATAATGTGTACATCGTTAAACCTTTCGAGAGAAGAATAGGGCGCAGAACTGAATTGAAAGAAGATAAAGGTGCTCATATTTTGGGTGTAAAGGTGCTCAATATTCAAAAGACCAATATAATAGAAAAAGGTATAGGTACCCTTTTGTTAGAAAAACAATATAAGCTGGCTATAGAAAGGTATCTGAAAAATATACGCTTTGATTTGATATTATATTCCACACCTCCAATTACGCTTATAGGAGCCATAGAGTATTTGAAGCAAAGGAATCCACATGCAATAACGTATCTTTTGCTGAAAGATATATTTCCACAAAATGCAGTGGACATACAGATGATAGCAAAGGATGGATTTATGTATAAATTATTTCGCAAAAAAGAAATCCGACTATATAAGGTATCTGATTATATAGGATGTATGAGTCCGGCAAATTGTGAGTTTGTGATTAAGCATAATTCATTTGTTGATCCAGTGCGTGTTGAGTTAGCCCCCAATAGTATTGAACTGAGTGAGCTATCAGCTATAGACAAATCGTTTTTGCGCAAAAAGTACAATTTACCGCTGGATAAACCTATATTTATATATGGAGGAAATTTAGGAAAGCCACAAGGTATTGAGTTCTTGATACAATGCTTGGAAGCAAACAAGGATCGAACAGATTGCTTCTTTTTGATAGTAGGAAATGGTACGGAATACAACATGCTACATAATTGGATGAAAGATAATCAACCATCTAATATATCTTTAATTGCCAGATTGCCAAAAAACGATTATGATACATTGGTGCGTAGCTGTGACGTAGGTTTGATATTCTTGGACTACCGTTTTTTAATACCAAATTTCCCATCACGTCTTCTGTCGTATCTGGAAAATAAGATGCCTATAGTAGTAGCAACTGACCCCAATACAGATATGGGACTGATTGCTGAAAAAAATGGCTTTGGCAAAGCATGTCTCAGTAATAATGTGGATGCGTTTACACAGATTATTAATAATTATGTAAATAACCCAGAACTTATTAGTGAGATGGGCAATAAAGGCTATGATTACTTATGTGGTAATTATTTGGTGGAAAATACTTATAATCCTATAATGAGACATTTTAGTAAATAATTTATGTATAAGAATTTCTTTAAACGCATGATTGATTTTTGCATCACGCTTGTAGCATTGAGTATTCTTCTCATTCCATTGGCAATAATTACTTTTTGGCTACATTTTGCCAATAAGGGTGCTGGTGCATTCTTCTTTCAGGAGCGTCCTGGCAGAAATGGGAAAATATTTAAGGTTGTTAAATTCAAGAGCATGACAGATGAGCGTGATGCTGATGGTAATCTGTTACCTGACAGGGAACGCTTAACAAAGTTTGGAAGTTTTTTGCGTGCTACCAGTATTGATGAATTGCCACAATTATTTAACGTGCTGAAAGGGGATATGGCATTGATTGGTCCTCGACCGTTGTTAGTGAGATATATGCCATATTATACTGAGCGAGAGAAACTACGCCATAGTATACGTCCAGGAATTAGTGGCTGGGCACAGGTGAATGGGCGTAACAATATTTCATGGGATAATAAACTAGAATGTGATGCGTATTATGCTGAACATGTTTCTCTATGGTTTGATATTAAAATACTGTGGTTAACCTTCTACAAAGTGATAAAACGCGATGGGGCTGTTGCTGATAAGAAGGAAAACTATTTAGATGTAGAGCGTAAAAATAGATAAAATCGGTATAGAATTATGAAAATTGTAATTACAGGTGCTTGCGCTGTTTCTTCAAGAAACGTCTTGCGCTCCCTGAAGATGAGTGAGAAGTTTAAGAATGCAACATTTATTGGTTGGGATATGTGTTCCATCCTTTATGGCGTGTATTCACATAACTTTGATCGTATGTATAAGGTTCCAGGCGTAAATGACCCAAAGTATCGAGAAGTTATTCAGAAAATTTTAGATGATGAAAAGCCTGATGCTGTTATGGTTTTGCCTGAGGTGGAAGTGCTTTATTGGAGTAAGCATCCTTTTGATATACATCATTTGGTTCCTTCTCCAGAATTTTGTGAACTGGCAATTAGCAAGCGTAAATTGTTCAACATACTTAAGGGTACAGGGTTGGTTCCACTCAGTGAGGATTTGAGTCGTGATGCAGCATTTGACATCAATTATAAGTTTCATTTGGAGTTTCCTATGTGGGTGCGCGATGCTTCTGCTGGTACCGCATCAGGAAAAGGATCGTTTATGGCACACAATATCAGAGAATTGCGTGCATGGATTGAAATAAATACTGGTATTGATAACTTTCAAATTTCTGAGTTTTGTCCAGGTGGAAATTATGGAGTTCTATGTCTATTTGAAAAAGGTAAACTATTGAAACTCGCTATTGCTGAGCGCTTAGAGTACATCATGTCTAAGGTGGCTGTTTCTGGCATTACAGGTAATACAAGTAAGGGGCGTTTCTTGAATAATGAGAATATTAAGAAACAGGCATTAGATGCTATTCATCGCATCTGCGATGCTACTAATACAATAATGAATGGCGTAGTTGTGGTTGATATGAAGGCTGATGCTAATGGTATAGCCAAGGTTACAGAAATCAATATCCGTTATGTTGCATATAACTGTTTGTTGGCAAATGCTGGTTTCAACTTGGCAGAATATCATTTGATCACGACACTTGGTCAAAGTAGAGAGTTGTCACCAGAGTTAGAAATTCAGTTTCCAAAGAACAATATGTGGCTGCGTGATGTAGATGCATTACCAATATATATAGAAAATCCAAAAAATCTTGGGATAGGTGAATACGTATAAATATGTTTCTAAGTCGGTAAAGAAAAGGGATGTTGCGATAGATTTTGTTAAGGTTATTGCTACGATTCTTGTTCTTAATTCTCACATGGGAATCTGCTATGGTAAATATTCCATGTTGGCTACAGGAGGGGGAATCGGGGATGCCTTATTTTTCTTTGTTTCTGGTTTTACGTTGTTTCTTGGCAACAAGATGAACTTTGTTGACTGGTATAAAAGGAGACTTGGTAGAATTTATCCTACAGTTTTAGCTGTTGGTTTGGTCTCATGTATATTCTTTGGCGCTCAATTTTCGTTTATGGAAGTAATGGTTGCAGAGCAGTATTGGTTCTTGCAGTGTATTTTGGTACTTTATGTGATACTTTATCCAATTATTAGGTATTCTTGGAAAATGACTATATGTATTCCTATTGTAATTACGGTAATGTTGATAGTCTATTTTACTTGTTATGATTTCACAGATAGCGGATTATTTTATGGCATTAATAATTATTTTAGGTGGATTTTTTATTCTGTAATAATGCTAATTGGGGGGGAATATGCTTGATACGCAATATGATACGTTATAAGACTTTAGCTTTACCTATCTTTCTGATATGTTTGTGCCTGTGGTATGTTTCATTGAAAATATGGGGAAATAGCAATTTGCAGATTATTTCGGGCATTGCTCTTGTAGGTGTATGTGTTTTTGCTTATATTATTGGTAAATCTCCCCGTGTTGAGATGCTGTTTGAGTCAAAGATATTAGGCAATATACTATATATCGTCGGCAATCTATGTTTAGAGTGTTACATGATTCAATATTTATTCTTCACTAATCACTTCAATTATCTCTTTCCGTTTAATATTCCAATAATAATGATTGTTGTGCTGATAGCTTCGTACTTTGTTCATTTATTATCAGAAATTATCAAGCAAATCTTTGATTCAAAATCTTTTGATTGGAAGATATTGCTATTGTATAAGAAATAAAAAGATATAAAATTTTATGGCTTACGTTCCAGAAAAACCAATATACCTCTGCCTTGCTCACATGAGCGAGGAAGGTGAAGAACAGAAATATGTAAAAGAAGCATTCGATACCAACTGGGTAGTGCCATTGGGACCCAATGTGAATGGCTTCGAAGAGGATTTGAAGGAGTTTTTAGGTGGTAATCACGAAGTGGTGGCACTGTCTGCGGGTACTGCTGCGGTGCACTTGGCATTGATTGCTTGCGGCGTGAAGGCCGGTGATGAAGTAATTGTGCAGAGCTTTACATTCTGTGCTTCATCGCATCCTATCACTTATTTAGATGCTAAACCGGTGTTTGTGGGCTCGGAGTCTGAGACATGGAACATGGATCCGGTTCTCCTTGAAGAGGCGATTAAAGACCGCATCGCCAAGACGGGCAAAGCTCCCAAGGCTATAGTGCCGGTGGCTCTCTATGGTATGCCGTATGATTGCACGCGCATCATGGAGATTGCGAATCGTTATGGTATTCCTGTGATAGAAGATGCTGCCGAAGGATTCGGCTCGAAGTTTGATGGCAAGGTGCTCTGTACTTACGGTAAGTTCGGTGTGCTGTCGTTCAATGGTAACAAGATGATTACGACTTCCGGCGGCGGTGCTTTGATTTGCGGAAACGCAGAGGATAAGAATACGGTGATGTGGTATGCTACGCAGGCTCGTGATGCTTATCCTTACTATCAGCATTCTGCCATCGGATATAATTATCGCATGAGTAATGTTTGTGCTGGCATCGGCCGTGGTCAGATGACTGTGGTGGATGCGCATATCGCCCACCACAAGCATGTGCAGGCTCTCTATGAGGAACTACTGAAGGATGTTGCGGGTGTACACATGCACAAACAGCCTGCTGATGTTCGTTATGATTCCAACTTCTGGCTTTGCACAGCTACCATTGATAGGGATGTGCATGTAAAGGGACAGGAGAATGCTTATAAGGAAGTGGTGAAAACTGCGGTAGGGGGTGCTGCCGGCGTGATTCATGCCGTGGATTGTCCCACTACGGACTGTCAGCCGAATGAGAATGTAGAGGCTCTGCGCGTATATATGCTCTCGAAGAAGATAGAGACCAGACCCACCTGGAAGCCGATGCACAAGCAGCCGGTATATGCGGATGCTCCGGTTTATACCAATGGGGTAGAGGAAGATATCTTCAAAGTGGGTTTCTGTCTGCCTGCCGGTCCGTATGTTACGGATGATGATGTGCGCTATATTGTAGAGTGCATCAAAGAGGCTATTGCAGAATAATGATTGCTTACTTAGAAAATGATTGCATCTTTATTTGATAATTGCATAAATAGTTGTACTTTTGTTTATAAGTAATATCAATGTGTAATCGTATGACAACTGTATCATTGAAAATACGTCTGAATTATAATCAGATATTGGAGTTAACTCAACAACTTTCTGACGATGACAAATTGGAGTTGAGTCGTGCACTTGCTGTTGAAACGCGGGGCATTAAATTGAGACGATTATTGAATGCTTTTAGGACAGATGAAATCTCACAAGAGGAAATAGATGTTGAAGTGGAAGCTGTTAGACAAGAAGCATATGAAAAACGATTGCGTGATAAAAATAATTGTTGATACAAATCTTTGGATTAGTTTTCTGATAGGAAAGAAGTTATCTTGCTTGTTGGAACTCATATCTAATGGGAATATAGAACTGGTTGTTTCTCAAGAACTTTTAGATGAGATTGCAGACGTTGCTTCACGTCCTAAATTTAGAAAGTATTTTTCTAAAGAACATTTTGATATGCTATGGGAATTTGTAACTCAAGAGACATTATACTACAAAATAGATAATATCTCTTCTCGTTGCCGTGATCCTAAAGATGATTATTTACTGGAGTTAGCGTTAGTGTCGGGAGCTGATTATTTGATAACCGGTGATAGGGATTTATTGACTGTTGAAAAAGTTGGTTCTTGTCAAATTGTTGGCACTATAAAATATTTTGTGTAAATGGAAAATACGGGATTCAGGTTGAGTTCCG
>ERZ860388.710-NODE-710-length-25192-cov-16.217289_pt1 | contig 25192 bp, 16 predicted proteins | sample MGYA00509978_ERZ860388 | MGnify/ENA primary metagenome ERZ860388 (study PRJEB30046, sample SAMN00715225) | human gut metagenome | study: EMG produced TPA metagenomics assembly of the A metagenome-wide association study of gut microbiota in type 2...
TAATGATTACATTATCACCGCAATCTACGTGAGGAGTAAAGTTTGGTTTATACTTCCCTCTCAACAGTTTCGCAACTTTTGCGCCCAGACGACCCAATACTTGGTCTGTAGCGTCAACAATAACCCATTCTTTGGTTACCGTAGCTTTGTTTGCAGAAATGGTCTTGTAACTTAAAGTATCCACTCTTGATTTGTTTTTTAAATGTTACTACTAAAAAAATCTTCATTACGGATTAGCCACCCCGGACAAAGGTGGATTAACTCGCTCTGAATTAATTGCTTATCCTTATTAGATAATAATCGGCTTGCAAAGGTACGGATTTTCCCAAAACTGGCAAACGTTTTCTTCTTTTTTTTAAAGAAGCTGACTATCAATCACAAGCAATGTTAGGACACAAAACAAGCAATGTTCCGATGCAAAAGATTGCTTGCTTTGCATCGGAACATTGCTTATTATATCCGGATAGCCCGTTTTAACGAACAATATCTTCAGGGAATACAGGCGGCATCGTTACCCGCTTCCAGGTTTCATGATACCAACAGTTCAATTCATTGCCATTCAAATCTTTAGAAATAAAATATTTCAGATGCATAAGCCCGCCTTCTCCCATCTCAAACTCCAGGACATTATCTTTATTATCCAGCATGGGCAGATGAATATTCTTCTCAATACTTTCCCGATAGCTATTGTCCGTCAGCTGGATATAGGTACCATATCCGGTGATTATGGCATCTTTGCCGGGAATAAGAGTGAAATTGACGATACGCCCGTCATCGCTCAATACCTTGAATGTGTTACTGGGCTTCAAAGCACCGGGAACATCCGGAATTTCGGATACATAGTGACACAGCTGCCAGATACCTTTCAAATCCGCTGGTTTGAAACTCGCCTTCTTCTGCGCTGCCGCTCCTGTTACCGCCAACAGCACTGCTGCCAACATGGTAATGAAATACTTCTTCTTCATGTTCGTATATATTTGGTTAACGTATAGGCATCTGACTGTCACAAATATAAGTAATTATTTTAATATTATAACAGTTTATTAGTAAAAAAAGAGCCCGCACAACAAGATTGTGCGGGCTACTTCACTTATTTATTTTAAGAGTTAGAACTCTGCATTACGCGGCGTACGCGGGAAAGGTATTACGTCACGAATATTTGCCATACCCGTCACGAACAGAAGCAAGCGTTCAAAACCCAGACCAAAACCGGAGTGAGGGCACGTACCGAATCTGCGGGTATCAAGATACCACCACATATCCTTCATCGGAATATGCATTTCGTCAATACGCGTCATCAACTTGTCATAATCAGACTCACGCTCAGAGCCACCGATAATCTCACCAATCTTCGGAAATAATACGTCCATTGCACGTACTGTTTTACCATCTTCGTTCTGCTTCATGTAGAACGCTTTGATTTCCTTCGGATAGTCAGTCAAGATAACCGGACGCTTGAAGTGTTCTTCCACGAGATAACGTTCGTGCTCAGAAGCCAAGTCCACACCCCAGTATACCGGAAATTCGAACTTATGACCTTTAGCAACAGCCTCTTCCAGTATCTTGATGCCGTCCGTATAAGGCAAACGTACGAAAGATTCTTTCAATACACCTTGCAGACGTTCAATCAAGCCTTTGTCAAACATATCGTTCAGGAACTTCACGTCGTCAGCACAGTTATCCAAAGCCCACTTCACACAGAATTTGATAAACTCTTCCGCCAGATCCATATTGTCCGTAATGTCGTTGAACGCTACTTCCGGTTCCACCATCCAGAACTCAGCCAAATGGCGTGGAGTATTGGAGTTTTCTGCACGAAATGTAGGACCAAAAGTATAAATAGCGCCCAGTGCCGTAGCAGCAAGTTCACCTTCCAACTGTCCGGAAACCGTCAGACTGGTTTGCTTACCAAAGAAGTCGTCATCATAAATGATGGAACCGGCTTCATCTTTCTTCAAATCATAGAGGTTCTTCGTCGTTACCTGAAACATCTGTCCGGCACCTTCACAGTCAGATGCCGTAATGATAGGTGTATGGAAATAAACGAAGCCTTTCTGATGAAAGAAAGTATGGATAGCTATCGCCATGTTATGACGGATGCGGAACACCGCACCGAAAGTATTCGTACGGGGACGCAGGTGAGCAATCTCACGCAGGAATTCCAGCGTATGACCTTTCTTCTGCAAAGGATATGTATTATCACAAGTACCCAGCACTTCAATCTCACGAGCTTGAATCTCAGCCTTCTGACCGGAACCTACTGACTCCGTCAATTCACCGTTCACACTCAGACAGGCACCGGTGGTAATATCTTTCAGCATCTCCTCATCAAAGTTTGCCAAATCTACTACAACCTGCACATTATTTATTGTAGAACCGTCATTCAGGGCGATAAAATTAACTTGTTTACTACCTCTGCGGGTACGAACCCAGCCTTTCACGTTGACCATAGCGCCGAAATCTTCGCGCTTCAACACGTCAACAATCTTTGTTCTACTAATCTTTTCCATAAATTTGTGTTAAACCTCTATATTATATAATTACTCAAAAGAGCCCATGCGCAGGTAGTTTACTTCCTGTTCGCTCAAATAGCGCCATTCACCACGACGTAAACCTTTCTTAGTCAGTCCGGCAAAGAATACGCGGTCGAGTTTGACTACCTTGTAACCCAGTGACTCAAATATACGACGAACAATACGGTTCTTACCTGAGTGAATTTCAATACCCACTTCATCCCGTCTAACATCATCCGTATAACTGATAGCATCTGCATGGATTTCACCGTCATCCAACTGAATACCGGCTGCAATCTGATCCATATCAGCTTTCGTCACATTTTTATCTGTATGTACGTGATAAATCTTCTTCTTCAGGAACTTCGGATGTGTCAGTTTGGAAGCCAGGTCACCGTCGTTCGTCAGCAATAACACACCTGTAGTGTTACGGTCCAGACGACCTACCGGATAAATACGCTCATCGCAAGCACCCTTCACCAAATCCATTACTGTACGACGTGCCTGCGGATCATCCGAGGTAGTCACAGTGTCTTTCGGCTTATTCAGCAAGATATAAATCTTACGTTCAATGCTCACCATCTGATCATGGAACTTCACTTCGTCAGCACGTTTGATCTTAGTTCCGAGTTCTGTAACCACTACTCCATTTACTGAAACCACACCTGCCGTAATGAATTCATCCGCCTCACGACGAGAGCAGACACCTGCATTAGCCAGGAACTTGTTCAAACGGATCGGTTCATTAGGATCCGTAAACTGTTCCTTATATTCTATCTGTTTCTTACGGCTGTACTTTGCATTCGGATCATAATCCGGCGTACGACGCTGCTGGGGACGACCATATCCGCCTCTTCCGCCATCCGGATTGAAGCGTGGACGCTGCGGGCGGTCGCCATAAGAAGAACCTCCATAAGAAGAGCCACCATAAGAACGTTGTGGACGATCACCACCATCACCGCTATTATAGCGAGGACGATAAGGACGGTCGTTGTTATAAGAACGCTGTCCGTCACCACTATTGAAACGCGGGCGTTGGGGACGGTCACCATAAGAAGAGCCTCCATAAGAAGGACGCTGTGGACGATCACCACCATCACCGCTATTATAGCGAGGACGATAAGGACGGTCACCACCACTGTTGTTTCCATAAGAAGGACGTTGCGGACGATCGCCGCCTTCACGATTATAGGACGGACGATCACCATACGAGCGTTGCGGACGATCGCCACCCTCACGATTGTAAGACGGGCGGTCACCATAAGAACGTTGTGGACGTTCACCACCTTCAGCATTAGGGTTAAAGCGCGGGCGATACGGGCGATCACTGCTGTAAGCACGCTGTGGGCGTTCGCCACTCTCGCTGTTAAAACGCGGACGATAGGGTCGGTCACCACCTTCACGGTTGTAAGACGGACGGCTGTAATTGTTTTCTCTGTCAAATCTGTTGCCTGAATTCTCCTCATTGGAAGAATCGTCACGCCAAGTTTCGTTTTCTGTACTCATTGTTTTATTCGAATAAAATTAAACGTTGGCCTCACGGCCATTCTATTATCACTCTTATACCTTATATTATATATGTATACTATATTAACAATCGCCGGATTTAAAATGTTGGCTTCATTATACAGCTAAATTTAATATTTCCAGCTTAGATTCCTGTATATGTATGAGGAGTAATTGCACGCAATTCTTTCTTTATTTCCTCATCTACATTCAAACCTTCAATAAATTCCTTTATAGAAGCTTCCGTAATAGCCTGATTAGTGCGGGTTAAGGCCTTCAACGCCTCGTACGGATGCGGATATGCTTCACGGCGCAGAATTGTCTGAATAGCCTCAGCTACCACACTCCAGCAATTATCCAGATCGCGATAGATAGCCGTTTCGTTCAGCAACAGTTTACGCAAACCTTTCAATGAGCTCTGAATGGCAATTACGATATGTCCGAACGGAACGCCTACGTTACGCAATACAGTAGAATCCGTCAGGTCACGTTGTAAGCGGGACACAGGCAGTTTCACCGACAAATGTTCCAGAATGGCACTTGCCACACCCAGATTACCTTCCGCATTTTCAAAGTCAATCGGATTCACTTTGTGCGGCATGGCGCTGGAACCTACTTCACCGGCTTTAATCTTCTGCTTGAAATATTCCATGGAAATATATTGCCAGAAGTCACGGTTCATATCGATCATTACCGTATTTATGCGCTTCATAGCATCGAATACAGCAGACAGATTATCATAATTAGAAATCTGCGTAGTATATTCTTCACGTTCCAAACCCAGTTTTTCAGCAACAAACCGGTTACCAAATGCTTTCCAGTCGAACTCCGGATAAGCCACATGATGCGCATTGTAATTTCCGGTAGCACCACCGAACTTGGCAGTAAGCGGACAAGACTTCAAAGTAGCCAGCTGGCGTTCAAGACGATATACAAATACCATCACCTCTTTTCCCAAACGAGTAGGCGAAGCCGGCTGACCGTGTGTCTTGGCAAGCATAGGAATAGCCGTCCATTCTTCCGCATACGTACGAAGTTGCGCAATCAGTTCCTCTATTTGTGGATAATAAACCTGTTCCAAAGCCTCTTTGATAGACAAAGGAACGGAAGTATTATTGATATCCTGTGAAGTCAGTCCGAAATGAATAAACTCTTTGTAGTCATCCATTCCACCCATTTTATCAAACTCTTCTTTCAGGAAATATTCTACGGCTTTTACATCATGGTTCGTTACGCTCTCAATATCTTTGATACGCTGCGCGTCAGCTTCAGAGAAGTTACGATAGATATTTCTTAATGTTTCAAATACGTTTTTGTCTACGCCTTTTAATTGCGGCAAAGGCAATTCGCACAAGGTGATGAAGTATTCCACTTCCACTTGCACACGGTATTTTATCAAGGCAAATTCCGAGAAGTAAGCTGCCAAAGCATCTGTTTTTCCTCTGTATCGACCATCAATCGGAGAGATAGCAGTAAGTAAATCAAGTTCCATACGTGTATATTAGATAATTATCGAGCCGCAAAATTAGCTTTTTTTTCTGAGTAATAAGCCATAAAGGGGAAAGAAAGTTAGGTAAGGAAGTTAACAGATAAAAAAATAGCCTTACAATAACTTGTAAGACCACTCATTATAGAAATCGGATGTGGGCGCTGAGGGATTCGAACCCCCGACCCTCTGGGTGTAAACCAGATGCTCTGAACCAGCTGAGCTAAGCGCCCTTTTGTTCGAAAGTGTGCGGTTTTTAGTGTGGGCGCTGAGGGATTCGAACCCCCGACCCTCTGGGTGTAAACCAGATGCTCTGAACCAGCTGAGCTAAGCGCCCGTACACTTTCGTTTCAAAAGCGATGCAAAGGTACAGCTTATTTTGAGATTACCAAAATAATTGCGAACTATTTTCTAAGAAAAACATACAGAAAGATATATACTTATTGAAATTCAGCAATTTAACAAAAAACTTTTTTTCATCAAAGAATCATCCTTATAACTCATGTTTTCTCTTCCCGGTTTACGGGAGGATATAACTTCCCGGTGGAAGTACCTTTTCTTTGCCAGCAGGCAATACCACTACAGCAGTAGTACCCGGAGGAACGATTACATGTATATTCACGATACGGTCTTGTTTCTTTATATCTACCCGTATATCGCCGTAAAGAGTAGGTACCACTGCCGATGCCTCGTTTAACATACCAAGCTGCGGAGCTACCCGAAAATGCTTGAAGCCAGGCTTCAGAGGTTCTATTCCGCATAACTTTTGACTCAATATAGTCAACGGACCACCGCTCCACGCATGGTTGATAGTACCACCCCCGAAACCTTCGGCACCTATTCCCCACCCCTCGAATAAGGTAGTATAAGGATATGCCATCATTTTAGTATACCGGCTACGCATACGCTCCAATGCAAAGTTCGGTTCCCCCATCACAAAGAGAGCTTCCATGATATACTTTTCCATATAGGGACTGGCATGATATTCCTTCTTGAAAACCTTCAGCAAAGCCTTATATTTTCCCACCGGAGCCAATCCACTCACAACGGCCATAGCCTGAGAGCGGTCATCAGTTTCACCTTTATACGATCTGGAACGATAAGCGGTACCCGTCCAATAACGATTATCAAAAGCAGCGGCAATACGCTTCATCATTTCGTCTACCCGATTGGCATCGTTTTGTTTATATAAATAAAGTGCGAATTCTTTCTCAGCCTTAAGAGCCAAATAATACCAACAAGTAGTAAGAACTTCCAGGTCAACGTCAGTCCCCCAGTCGCCCCAATTCCAGTCACCGGGACGGGGAATAGGAAATCCCTGCGCATCCACCTCCCACACTTCATGCAGGTATTTTTTCATTCCCTCATAAATGTGAGGAACAAATGAATAATCACCACTATAAAATGCCTGTGTATAAAATCCATACCATCCGACAGAGGCGAGCATTTGCAGAGGCAACTCTTTACACCAGTTAGCCGATGGAACCGGAGAGGCAATAATCCCATCCGGCCGTTGCCAATTCATCAGTTCATAAATGCCTTTGACAGCCAATTGCCAGCCACGCGGGTCGAGCGCATAGAAAGCTTCACCCAGCTCGTTCACTTCATCTCCCCACCACTGCGCACGTTCGCGATCAGGGCAATCCATATAATTGTCGCGCATGGTAATATATAAGGTACGGGCACTCCGTTTCCAGAGCTCGGTAAAGAAAGCATCATCACAGGTGAAAGTCCCCTTTATGTCTGCATTATAACCCGTTTCCCGATATTTAAGCCCCAATACTTCCACTCCGGCAGGAATCACATACAGCATTTCATGTCCGTTCATCCATCCAAAACTTTCATAGTTCTGTTCACCTTCGCGAGTAATATATTCCGCCCGCACATTGTTTGCACTGCCACCTGTATAATTATCAGTCAGCATACCAATCTTCAATCCGGCAGGAGCTTTCACATGCAAGTAAGGAGTAATCTGGCAATTATATGGCAGACGGCAACGAATAGTATCCCCGGTTTCATTCTTCACCACCTCCGGGTATTCCCTTAATCCGCTATCCTTCCACATCGGAATGGGACGAGGCACCAATTTTCCAAACGGCATTTCATTCGGAAAGCCAATTTCGATGGCCGGGCCTAACTTACCCCCAAAAGAAGGTTGATTCCAGCCTGCCAACTCTTTGCGTGCATCGAAGCGGATATTACTTTCGGACAAACGATAATTAGGGAATGGCGCTTCTGTATTCTGATAAGCCTGATACACACTGCACTGCCAATTCTTATCACTGACAATAGTCACCCCCGATGCCCGGGCACTAAAAAGCAGAGCAGCAGTCCCACTGTTTACATGACTGAACCCATTCTTTCCAAAATGCCACACTAACAAGGCAATAACATTGTTTCCTTTCTTCAGATAAGGAGCCATATCCACCCGGTCATAATAAGTAGCTCCGGGAGCCGGACCACGCTTCAGCCCACCTTCAAAAACGACCAGTTCTCCATTAATCCACAACCAGTATTTAGAGTCCACGGCAATGTTGGCAATCATCTCACCGGGAACACCGGGAAGCTCGATTGTTTTACGGAAACAAAGCCAAGCGTTCGGAGTACTTTGAGAATGTTCACTGCCAATCCATCTGGATTGGGGAAGAAAATCGTCTGCTGCTTTTAATTGTCCAGCCAACATACAAACTAAAACAATAAAGAAAAGGGGGATTTTTTTCATGGTTCAAGATCGTATTTTGATTTAACAGATAACTGAATTCACATCACTTCATCGTTCCGGCATTACCTTTCTGATCACCTTCGCCGGATTTCCTACCGCCACACTATCATCGGGTATGTTTTTCGTCACCACACTTCCGGCGCCAATAATACAGCGATCACCAATTGTTACGCCGGGACAAATAACAGCACCACCGCCAATCCAGCAATCCTCTCCTATCGTCACCGGATAGGCATATTCCTTCGGAGTACGACGTTCTACATAATCCATCGGATGTTGTGGAGTATAAATCTGCACACAAGGTCCCACCAATGTATGGGCACCAATCGTGATATAACCTCCGTCCAGAAAAGTACAATTTGCATTCACAAATACGTGTTCACCCAGACGTATACCATCCCCATGATCGCAATGGAAAGGCGGGCACACAACGGATGTCTCCGGTATTCCCGGTATCAGGTCTTCCAACAATCCTCTGTAAGCCTCATCGTAAGTACTCAATTGCCGCATCCTTGCCAACAACTTCTTGGCATATTCAAACTTTACCTGTACTTCCGGGGCAGACATATCCGCCAGTTGCGAACTACGCATTTTCTCTACTTCATTCATACTCCTGTTGATAAAGATTATAGTTTCAAAAAGTCCATCTACCCACAAAGATAGCCATAAAAAAAAGAGATGCCAATTTAGCATCTCTTTTTTAACTTCAGACAGATATCTTATTACTTATATTCCTGCCAATTCTTGATAGCAATATCTTCCAACTTCAGTTCGCAGAATGCTTCGATGAAAGCACTTGCCAGACGAGCATTCGTAATCAACGGAATGTTATGGTCGATAGCACCACGACGGATACGGTAACCATTCGTCAGTTCACGTTTCGTATGATTCTTCGGAATGTTGACAATCAAATCGAATTTGTGTTCGGCAATCATCTTCATCACGTTGTTCTCTGCGTCAGGACGTTCATCGGGCCAGTAAACAGCTTCAGTGCCCACTCCATGAGCATTCAGGAAAGCGGCTGTACCTGCCGTTGCATAAATCTTATATCCTTTATTGAAGAGCATGCGGCTGGACTCCAGCAAATCTACTTTCGATTTCATGGCACCGGAAGAGAACATCACTCCCTTTTGAGGAATCTGGAAGCCAGTAGCAATCATGGCGCTCAGCAATGCTTCGGAGAAATCATCACCGATACAGCCTACTTCACCGGTAGAAGACATATCCACACCCAGTACCGGGTCTGCCTTGTGCAGACGGGAGAAAGAGAACTGAGAAGCTTTCACACCAATCCAGTCGATATCGAATGCCGACTTGTCAGGACGAGTATAAGGAGCATCCAGCATGATGCGGGTAGCAGTTTCAATAAAGTTACGCTTCAGCACCTTAGACACGAACGGGAAACTACGTGAAGCACGAAGGTTACATTCGATTACCTTCACCTCATTGTTACGTGCCAGGAACTGAATATTGAACGGACCGGAGATATTGAGTTCCTTTGCAATCTGACGGCTGATTTTCTTGATACGACGTGCCGTAGCAAAGTAAATCTTCTGTGCAGGGAATACCAATGTAGCGTCACCGGAGTGTACACCGGCAAACTCCACATGCTCGGAAATAGCATATTCCACTACTTCACCATTCTGAGCAACAGCATCAAATTCGATTTCTTTTGTATTCTGCAAGAACTGAGAAATTACCACCGGATATTCTTTAGATACTTCAGCGGCCATTTTCAGGAAGTTCTCCAATTCTTCTTCATCGTAGCATACGTTCATCGCAGCACCCGAAAGTACATAAGACGGACGAACCAGTACCGGATAACCCACTTTCTCTACGAAACCTTTCACATCTTCCAGACTGGTAAGCTCTTGCCAAGCCGGCTGGTCGATACCCAGTTGGTCGAGCATAGCAGAGAACTTATTACGGTTTTCAGCACGGTCGATAGAAAGAGGAGAAGTTCCCAGGATGGGCACTGACTGACGATGCAGTTTCATTGCCAGGTTGTTCGGGATCTGTCCGCCTACAGATACGATTACGCCGCGCGGCTGTTCCAGGTCAATAACATCGAGTACACGCTCAAAAGACAGCTCATCGAAGTAAAGACGATCGCACATATCATAGTCAGTAGATACGGTTTCAGGGTTATAGTTAATCATGATGGACTTGTAACCCAGCTTACGTGCAGTCTGCACGGCATTTACCGAACACCAGTCGAACTCTACGGAAGACCCGATACGGTAAGCACCGGAACCCAGTACAACCACTGACTTTTCATTCTTGTAATAGTTTACGTCATAACCCTCAACGGCGTACGTCATGTACAGGTAATTAGTCAGTTCAGGATGCTCGGAAGCAATCGTATTGATACGTTTTACAGCCGGCAGGATGCCCAACTCTTTACGACGTGCACGCACCATCAGATTTTCTTTCTCCATATTGCCTTGCGGTTCGAGTACGAAACGCGCAATCTGGAAGTCAGAGAAGCCCAGCACTTTTGCCTGACGCAATACGTCGGCCGGAATATCTTCCACCTTATTATATTGGGAAAGCTTCAACTTATAGTCAACAATGTTCTTCAACTTGCCAAGGAACCAGGGATCAATCTTGGTCAGGTCAAAGATGCGGTCTATCGTATAGCCATTCTCCAAAGCTTCAGCAATAGCAAATACACGCAAGTCGGTAGGACGTGAGAGCTCACGATCCAGATCATCGAAGTGCAGGTCGTTGCCTACAAATCCGTGCATACCCTGACCGATCATACGCAAACCTTTCTGGATGATTTCTTCGAAAGAACGTCCGATAGACATGATTTCACCTACAGACTTCATGCTGGAACCGATTTCACGGGATACACCTACGAACTTCGTCAAGTCCCAACGAGGAATCTTACAAATCAGATAATCCAGTTGCGGAGCTACATACGCTGAATACGGAGTACCCATTTCACCAATCTGATCGAGCGTATAGCCCAATGCGATCTTAGCGGCCACGAATGCCAACGGATAACCCGTAGCCTTAGAAGCCAAAGCAGAAGAACGCGACAGACGGGCATTCACCTCAATCACACGGTAGTCGTTAGTTTCCGCATTAAATGCATACTGAATGTTACATTCGCCCACAATGCCCAGATGACGGATACACTTCGTAGAAAGATCTTGCAACATCTTCACCTGCTCGTCAGTCAGCGAACAAGTCGGAGCCACTACAATAGACTCTCCCGTATGGATACCCAGCGGGTCGAAGTTTTCCATGCTTGCCACCGTGAAACAGTGGTCGTTAGCATCGCGGATTACTTCGAACTCAATTTCTTTCCAACCTTTCAGAGACTCTTCTACAAGAATTTGTTTAGAGAAAGCGAAAGAGCTTTCGGCCAACTTCAGGAACTCTTCTTTATCCTGGCAGATGCCGCTACCCAAACCGCCCAGTGCATAAGCGGAACGAACCATAACCGGAAAACCGATGCGTTCAGCAGCAGCAATTGCATCTTCCATACTTTCTACAGCTTGGCTGACGGGAGTTTTCATATTGATCTCGTCCAGCTTCTTCACGAAGAGGTCACGGTCTTCCGTATACATGATAGCTTCCACCGAAGTTCCTAATACGCGCACACCGTACTTAGCCAGCACACCGCTTGTGTACAACTCGGCACCGCAGTTCAGAGCCGTCTGACCACCGAAGGCCAGCAGAATACCATCGGGACGTTCTTTCTTGATGATTTCTTCTACGAAATAAGTGGTTACAGGCAAGAAATAAACCTGATCTGCAATACCTTCCGATGTTTGGATAGTAGCAATATTCGGGTTCACCAACACTGAACTGATACCTTCTTCACGCAGAGCCTTCAATGCCTGCGAACCGGAATAGTCGAACTCCCCGGCCTGACCGATCTTGAGTGCACCTGAGCCCAAGACCAACACTTTCTTCAAATTCTTTTCCATATATTCTCTTGTTGTCTATTAAGTTTCTTCCTATACATTCGGGCACAAAAAAAATGCGTTACCCAACAAAGGATTAACGCATTACCAAAGAACTAACAATATCTTCTCAGAGAAAGAGAAATCATCGACTAACGAATGAAATTCATTCGAATACAGATTATATGTATCTCTTTTTCCGTGTTGTTGCATCGTTGTTTTAAAATTTGTGCAAAGTAACGACTTATTTCGATAATAAACAAATTTAGAGCCTGTCTTTATTCTCTATATTTATTTAAAATAGCAATTGCCTCCTATTAAGCTATTTAAAAGCATGATATAGTACCGCCATTAGTTTCATCAGCTGAAACTTGTAGTTCCATGCCTTGAAACTATCAGTTTCTCGGTGTGAAACTACAGGTTTCAAGGCATGAAACCGCCAGTTCCACACCGAGAAACTAATCACCACTTATAGACTTCCGAATAAGACTCAAACTGAAGTGCGTCGGTAATGCCGTTCTGAGTAAATATATGCCTGATATATCGTTGACCTTCAGGCGTAATGAAACGCTCTTTACGGTAGATCCGATAATAATGCGTCTTGCCGAAGTAGGAAACAATCTGGTGCCGCATATCGGCTGCCAAGCTAAGAGGAACATCGTCAAATAAGTTTCTTACCCCCCATGCCACACGTATCTTCTGGATAGGCAGGAAATAGGAACACTGAGAAGAATCGGCAGGAATAGCTGCCGGACTGAGAATTGTAATCAAAGGTTTATCAGCCGTGCAATGCCGCGCAGCCAAACGGCGCAAGCAAGTATCTGACCTGGAACAATCGTCCTTGAAACAATGAATAAACCCTTGAGGGACCGCTTGATAATCAAAATCTGTTTTCATCGCGTTTTATATTAAGTATATTTCCACAAAGGTAAACTCTTTTTTCAGGAAAAGCAACAAGAGTATGGTTTCTCTTTCGCTTCTCTAAAGAATTATGAAGCTAAAGTCAGAGAAAAGCGTTACCTTTGTATTCATTTTCAAAGAAAAACATAATAAATAGAATAATATAAATATGTCTAAAGAGAAAATCATCCTCACGGGCGACCGCCCTACAGGACGCCTGCACATAGGACATTATGTGGGCTCATTGAGAAGAAGAGTGGAGTTGCAGAACTCCGGTTTGTATGACAAGATATTCGTTTTCATTGCCGATGCACAAGCATTGACTGACAATGTGGACAACCCGGAAAAGGTACGTCAGAATGTTATCGAAGTGGCGCTTGACTATCTGGCATGCGGACTGGACCCGGCAAAAAGCACTATCTTCATTCAATCTCAGATTGCCGAACTGTGCGAATTGAGTTTTTACTTCATGAATATGGTGACCGTAAGCCGCCTGCAACGTAATCCTACAGTAAAGGCAGAAATTCAGTTGCGCAACTTCGACGCCAGCATCCCAGTAGGTTTCTTCACCTACCCCATCAGCCAGACTGCGGACATTGCCGCTTTCAAGGCAACAACTGTCCCTGTGGGCGAAGATCAGGAACCAATGTTGGAACAGGCACGCGAAATCGTTCGTCGTTTCAACTATATCTATGGCGAAACACTGGTTGAGCCGGAAATCCTCCTGCCCGAAAACGCCGCCTGTCTGCGCCTGCCCGGAACAGACGGAAAAGCCAAGATGAGCAAGAGCCTGGGCAACTGTATCTACCTCTCCGACTCTGCCGACGAAGTACAGAAGAAAGTGAAAGGTATGTATACCGATCCCGACCACTTGCGTGTTCAAGACCCGGGTAAAGTAGAAGGCAACCCTGTATTTACTTATCTGGATGCTTTCTGCCGTCCCGAACACTTCGGCCTTTACCTGCCCGAATATCCGAACCTCGATGAACTGAAAGCACATTATCAGCGTGGCGGTCTGGGTGATATGAAAGTGAAAGGATTCCTTAACTCCATCATGCAGGAGACGCTGGAACCGATTCGCAATCGTCGCAAAGAATTCGAAAAAGACATTCCTGCCATCTATGACATGCTGAAGAAAGGTTGCGACGCAGCACGCGAAGTTGCCGCCGCTACATTGGATGATGTACGCAAAGCAATGAAGATCAACTATTTCGACGATGCGGAACTGATAGCAGAACAAGTGAAGAAATTCAGCGGAGAATAAAAAACAATATCCTCTGTTACGAGTAACGCCCTGGCCTCCCGTAGAATCTACGAGAGAACAGGGCGTTCCCTTTTTAATGGAAAGACTATATTTAGTTAGCAGATTTCACTAATACCACACGGTTCAGGATCGGTTGACCAAATTTGTCTACACCACCACCGGCTTCCACATTCAAGCGATCGGCAGCAATACCGTAATTCTTAACCAATGCATTCTTAACAGCTTGTGCACGTTTCAAGCTCAACTCCTTGTTGAATGCCGGAGTACCGGTTGCAGAGTCAGCATAACCGTTTACGGTGTACGTTGCATTCGGGAACTGTTTCATTTGTTCTGCCAGATAAGACAGGTTCATGATTTCACGCGGAGACAATTCAGCAGAACCAATCTGGAAGAATACGGTACGCGGTGCGATATCCGGATCCGGAACAATCACCTGTGTTTCTGTTACTTCAGCCACCGGCTGGTTTTCAGCCTGTACCAGTGCATTCTTCAATTCTGCATTCTGTGCACCCATCATAGCCAACTTATCCTGCATGGCTGCCAGTTCGATCTGAGAGATCAACTGCGGCATCGGACGACGGAAACCACGGGCGGGGAAACGATAAGTCAGACCAACCGTAGCGCTCAATACGCCATCATATCCGTGATCACCACCTACTTCACCATCAAATTTATCTTCAGCAGCCATTGCGCTCAATTCCAGGTTAATATCTACCGCATTCGAAATACGGAATTTATTGATAATACCTGCATTCACAGACAAAGCTTCGCGATGAGGTTTGGAGTAATTGTGAGTGAAACCGGCACCTACATAAGGAATAATCTCATAAACACGATGCTGATTATAACCTCCGAAAAGAGCATTCAGATTGAACATCACGTCACCGTGCAAGTTCATATAGTCAAAACGTTGTTTATAGTAACCGTCTTTCAGCTCGGCACCCTTCACGTAGTCGGCACCTTTATCATAAGTAAAGCCTCTAGCCTGCAAACCGCTATATTGCAGACGCAATCCCAAACCGGGAGTAAACCATTTACCGACAGAGATATTCAATGTAGGACTGATACGCTTACCAAAACTTCCTGCACTATCATTATCACCAAAAGTAGCTTCAGCACCGCCGCCGATAGAGAAGAACCAATTGCTCCAGAAAGGATTGGTGATTACCTGATATTTATCCTGTACCTGGATAATTTCGTATTCGACTACTTCAGTCTTCTGTTGCGCCATAGCAGCAGAAGACAAACCGGCCAAAGCCAGTAACATTAGAATCTTTTTCATATACCTTAAATAGTTAAGTGGTTAATTTAAATTCATTATTGTAACTGTTTAAATAACACCATCCGAACTAAAAGGTTTTACGAAGATAGTTTTTTTTGTTTCGACCGCGCCACAAGCCGGGCAGGAAGGCTTCTATACAGATAAATAAATAATGATTCGCCCCTACAAGCACCTTAATCAGTCCTGTAGGGGCGAATATCATTCACACGTATGTGCGAAATTGTTTTAACAAATAGATTATACTACTTTAACGAGCAAATAGTTTTTCAATATCTTCTTCTTTAATCGTTGACAATACGGTACGTCCATCCGGTGTATAATTCGGAGTAGGACAAGCAAACAGATTATCTACCAGATTAGCCATTTCTTCATTGCTCAACACCTGGCCGTAAACAATGGCAGCAGCCTTCGCCAGTGTCAGAGCCAACATCGTTTGCACTTCTTCCTTCACGTCATTTCCCTTTTCCATTGCCGTATGCACCATATTACGCACCAGCTCCACCGGATTCAACCCTTCAATACCGGACGGAATGCCATTGATCGCATAACTTCCTCCTCCCAGAGGTGTCAGTTCAAACCCAACTGCCGAGAAGTCTTCCATGATGCTTTCCAACACCGCAGCTTCCGAAGCGGGCAATTGCACGATTTCAGGGAACAAAACTCCTTGAGAAACTCCTTGTTTCTGACGTATTTGATTCATATAACGTTCAAACAATACCCGGATATGCGCCCGGTGCTGGTCTATCAGCATCAAACCAGATTTTACCGAAGTCAGAATAAAGCGCCCTTTGAATTGAAAATGCTGCGCACCTTTCTCCACTGCCGGTTCGTTGGTATACAACGATGCAGATGGAGAGGATACAGTTTCCGTCTCCTGAACATACGGAGTACGCTCTTCGGACATATCTACCGATGCAGGTGCAGAAGTCCAGTCCGTTTCGTCTACAAAAGGTTCTTCTTCCATAGGCGTATTCATCTTGCTGGCTTTCTCCAGACCATCATACAGTCCTTCCCAATCCACTTTCGGCCGGGAATAGCTGCCCCCAGCACTATAAGAGGAAGCGGAAGAAGTCTTGAACGGGTTAAAGTCTGAATTATAATGCACCTTCGGAGGCTCTATCGGACGAGTCTGATCGAATGCGGGAATATCCGGCATACCTTCCGTATCGAAATCAATGGACGGCACAGCATTGAATTTACCCAATGACTCTTTTACCGCTGCGGAAACGATTTGCCAAATTGCCTGCTCGTTTTCAAACTTAATCTCGGTTTTGGTAGGATGTATATTCACATCAATGTTGGCCGGGTCCACATCAAAGTAAATGAAATAGGAAATCTGTTCGCCTGCCGGAATCAATTGTTCATAAGCATCCATCACCGCTTTATGGAAATATGGATGACGCATATAACGCCCGTTCACAAAGAAATACTGATGAGCTCCTTTCTTACGCGCCGTCTCCGGTTTGGCAACAAAGCCAGATACCTTCACCATAGTAGTATCCACATCTACCGACAGCAGATGCTGGTTCAACTTCTTGCCAAATACGGCAAGAATGCGTTGGCGAAGTGGCATCGCAGGCAGGTTGAATAATTCGGTATCATTACTATATAAGTAGAAAGCCACTTCGGGATGTACCAGAGCTATGCGTTCAAATTCAGTAAGGATATTGCTCAATTCCGTCGAGTTCGCTTTCAGGAACTTGCGGCGGGCAGGTATATTAAAGAATAAGTTCTTAATGGAAAAGTTACTTCCTTTAGGACACGAAACGGCTTCCTGACTTTCTACTTTAGAGCCGGCTATCACAATCCGTGTACCCAGTTCCTCATTCGCCATACGGGTTTTGAGTTCTACTTCCGCCACCGCAGCAACAGAAGCCAACGCCTCTCCACGGAATCCCATCGTGCGCAAGGCAAATAAATCGGCAGCCTGCCTTATCTTAGAGGTGGCATGGCGTTCGAAAGCAAGGCGCGCATCCGTTTCGGACATGCCTTTACCATCGTCAATCACCTGTATACAGGTTTTCCCTGCATCCGTCACCAATACGTGTATTTCTTGTGCTTCGGCATCAATCGCATTCTCTACCAATTCCTTAATGACGGACGCCGGACGCTGAATCACCTCTCCGGCAGCAATCTGATTGGCAACCGAATCGGGCAGCAAATGAATTATGTCGCTCATGATAATTACAAATTATGAATTATGAATTACAAATAACGAATAACAACAGGTTCCATGATGCTACATTATAATTCGTAATTTGTAACTCGTAATTAAATTAAATGATTCCGGTGCTTATGGCATACCACAAGTATATCAGCAAAGCAATAATCACCAGTATCACCCCCAGGTGTACCGGTTTACGCCCGCTTTCCTTGCGTCGTTTCAAGTGGGTAGTGCCTTCTACGAACTTTCCCCGGATATCTTCCGGCGAAAACTCCTTCTCAGGCAACATTCCCAATTCACGTTTGGCGCTTTCTTCCATCTTCGCCAACTTCTCTTTCCGCTCATCCACATATATATATGGATGATTAAAGCCACGAGGCTTTCTCATTGTGAACATTCCCATAGCGCTTATTTATTTCTTTTTATATTCATATTCCTTGGTGAAACTATAGGCTTACGATCTGATTTCTGCAATTGTTCGCCAGCCCTTTTACCTCTCCACTCAAATATATCTTCCTTATTCCTCGGACGGATATAGTCAAACCAGACAAAAGGCGGCAACTTATATTTGTCAGCCGGAATCTGATCCATCGGATAGAGCGTACCATTCGCTTTCCCTATAAAGGCTCCTTGCTCCATACGCCTTTCTTTCAGCAACATACGCAGGAAACTGCCCTCAGAATAGTTCAATCCTATCATGGTACTGTCTTTATCGTCTATCGGATAGAAGACAACCAGCACATTACCGTTCACATCCACCTGACGCATATCTCCGCCAACAAAAAAGCCTTTCATCTCTTTGCCCGTCACCTGGTTGTAGTGAACAGAATCTTTCTGCTCCACAGCCAAAGCCTGATTGATTATGTGCGCCCAGTCTATGGTACTGTCATTCATATAGACTTTAATTTCCTCACCCAACAATTGTTGTGAGCCATGCCATAAGATAGGATCAGTATACATAGTCATGCAAGAGTCTTTAGAATTATACACCAAAGAATCGCATACTGCCTGAACATCCGTACGATAAGCACGTACTTTATGATACACCCTCATCTCACGAAACATGGAGTCCGTATTTATATGATAGGTAATCAACCGCAGTGTATCACCGTGCATAAACAAACTGTCACCTTGTGAATAATCAATGGCAACTGCACGTTGAGTAGCGAGTGCACTTCCCGTGATCTCATTGTAGAAACAATAGTTACCTGTAAGCATATTCCTGTTAATGGTATCATTCATCTGCACATTGTCAAATGCTTCACCATATCCCAAAACACGATCATAGAAAATACTGTCACCCGTCAGTTTCTTGCCTTCGTTGGTCAACACGGAACGATCCAGCAGTTCAGCCTGCTCTGTAGTGGTATTATAAATACCTCGTTCGGAATAGATGTGGTTCTTATCACTCACAATATCCGAAGGGCCCAGAATCGTAGCAATCTTCGTATCGGTGCTATATTTCAGGGTATCCGAAGTCAATACAAATTTCGGATTAACCAACTTCACATCATGGTTGAATACGGATATTTTCGTGGCCGGACTATATTCTCCCCACTCGGAAGTCAGCACATTCTCTTCATCGGTCAGTGTACCGCCATCGAAGTAATAACCCAGATTATACAAACGGTCGTAGTTTAAACTATCCGTTGTCAATACCGTATTCCGGTTAATCATGCGGACATTCTCACGAAGCATTGCCAACTGCGACATACCGTCATAATACAGATAATCTCCATAAATAAAGAGCGTATCCCCCTGTTCCATACGGACATTACCGAAAGCTTCCACCGAATTTGTCTTCTCGTAAATCAACGCACTGTCACAGTACATATACATACTGTCATGACGCAGCTTTACCGACCGGATCAGAATCTGAACATCCGGAAGCAGAATTTTATCCGCCTGCGCCTCCTCAGCGTAAAGCAAATCAACCCGGGTTTTCTTCTTTTCCGGCTGTTTCGGCTTATCCTGGGCACTCAGCAAACAGATGCCAAACAGGCATAGAAGGCCTGTGAGAAGGAATCTATGCCTGTTCAGAAAATTATTTCTTGTATTTTTCTTCTGCATACAAAAAGTTAGTGTATCACCCGGGATCAGTCTTTAATCCAACCCGGATACTTAAATGTACAGTTCTTCCAATTTTCGTTGATACGCACGTACGTATGCTTTTGTTTTTCGCGAATCCATTTATCCAGCATCTCGTCACGACGTTTCTCCAATACAATTTCCTTCAGGTTCTGATAGTCTTCCGAAATAGTTGCTTTGTGTCCGTTGATGCGGCTTTTCAGTTTTACGATTACACATTCTTCTTTACCAGTCTTCTGCGGAATCATAGTGAATGCCTCGGAGATTTCTCCTACTTTCATCTTATCCACCACTTTAGCAATCTCGGGCGGAAGTTCCTGCATCTCAAACTTTGACGTATTGGTTTGAGGGTTAGGTAACAGACCGTGATTGTTACGTGTATCCTTATCCTGTGAAAGTACGGAAGCAGCTTCTTCAAAAGTAAACTTACCGTTACGGATGTCATCGGCAATAGAGTCCAGACGGGCAGTACCTGCCATCAGCGCTTCTTCCGGTACGTGGGGCTTCAACAAGATATGGCGTACTTTGATACGGTCACCACGTTTTTCCATCAACTGGATAATATGGAAGCCATATTCAGACTCTACAATCTTGGAAACCTTATTGGGGTCTTGCAGGTTGAAAGCCACATTGGCAAATGCAGGATCCAGATAACCGCGTCCTGTAAATGGCATTTCACCACCATTGATAGCTGTACCACGGTCGTCGGAATACAAACGTGCCAACATAGAGAAGCTTTCTCCCTTATTCACACGATCCGTATATTCGCGCAGACGACTTTTTACATCTTCAATTTCCTCCAAAGGAATTTTCGGTTGTTGTGTGATGATCTGCACCTCTACCTGGGTAGGGATATAAGGAATACTGTCCTGCGGCAAATCCTTGAAGTGGCGGCGCACCTCTGCCGGAGTGATTTTAATCTCTCCTACCAGTTTCTGCTGCATTCTCTGCACTTTCAATCCTTCACGGGCATTCTCGCGCAAGGCTTCACGAATCTGACTGGATGTCTTATTGAAGTATTCCTCCATCTTTTCACGCGAACCGATATTGGCGATATACATATTCGTCATCTGGTCCACACGCTGGATCACCTCACTTTCAGCAACTTCAATACTATCGAGAGCAGCCTGGTGTAAAAACAGCTTCTGTACAGCTATTTCTTCAGGAATCACACAGTAGGGATCACCATCAAATTTACGTCCTTCGTACAGAGCACTCATCCGAGCTTCTTCTACTTCAGACTTCAATATAGCCTCGTCGCCCACTACCCAAACTACTTCGTCAATCACGTTGTCTTGTCCATAAACGGCAGAACCGGTCATCAGCGCCAAGGCACATAAAACTACAAACTTAAAGTTCATAAAATTTTTCATTCTGTGTATCTAAACTAATTATATTTAATCTCATTCTTCTTCACTGCCTGCTGATACAAATCATCCTTCACCTTTTTCATAAACTCCACTTGTTTCAGGTTCAGCATCATATCTTTCACTTTAGGGCGTGCAAACTCATAAGGTTCCTGCTCGCCCACCGAACGAAAATCGCTCACATTCAGGAAATAATAAAACGCCGTATCTTTCAATTCGATATGACGGTTCTTATTCACATAATCTTCTACTTCGGGTACTTTCAACGGTATCAGATCAAGCACATCTGCCATCGGTACCCATTTATCATAAAAGTACTCGTACTTCACGGCATTCTGCAAGCTATACTTTTCCAGATGTTCTACTGCATCTTGCGTAGCTGCTTTATACCAACGACGTACATTGTTTAGTTGTGGTGCGGTGAGGGGGACTTTGATGAACAACCCCTGCATCAGCGGCCGTTCCAACCTGAAAAGCTCTTTATTCTTTTCATAATAGTCCGCCAACTCTCCCTCTGAAATTTCATTCGAGAGTCTTTGGTGAATCAATGCCTGCTGATAGGTGTGCATAATCAGCGCCTTGCGATAATTCTCCACAAGTTTCTCAATCTCCCCGTTATCGGGAATATTACTCTGCGCTTTCTCATATAATAAGACATCTTCCACCCAATTGCGGATGTAATGTTCTGCGAACAGTAAACTATCATCTTTCGACAATCTCGCCGGAAGCGCAGATTGCAGGTCTTCCCGGTAAAGGAAATTGCCGTCCAATTCCACCAGTGGTGTCTTCCCTTTATGGTCGTGTTGCTCGCTACAGGCCACACACAAAAGGATGGAGAGGAGTCCCAGGAAAAATATTCGCATTACCGATTGATATTTACTTTATTTCAAGGTACGAAGATAACGGTTTAATCGGTTGCATCAGTGCTTATTAACGGTTTTTAAAACCTCTTGGTTTATTTCAACCTTAGCGGTGCTCCGTAATTGTGCAATCCAACGCTCCTCCAAATAGTTCTGATAATCGCCTACAAGCAGTCCACGCACCTCTTGATAAGTCTCCGGCCCCTTCACCTTTTCACCCAGAAAAGTGGTAAAAGGAAATGACGTCATAGGTTCAGTTTTCCCCTTTTTGAAGATTTCTTCATCTACATAGGCATTATCTCCGGGAGCAAATAAACCTTGTTCCGCCTGCACTTGCCGCGTCTTTGCATTAAACGTCAGCCGGATGGCATTCTGCCACTCCTCTTCCGGCAAAGATTTCAGGAATTTGCGGGCTTGCTTTCCAAGCTTTTTCGTTGTAGTATGTAATACAATTCCTTTATAACGGGGGACTTTCCAATGATAATCCGAATGATGCTTTTCAAAATAGGCCGCCAGTCCGACTTCATCTGAGGGTACACGTTCCCAAATCTCCCGGTTACTGATTTCAAACAGTAACATTCCATTCCGATACTCTTGCATGAGCATACGGAATTCCGGATATTTATCTTCCAGGCGACTATACTCATAATCCAGTACGGACTTCATGATAAATCCTTTCAGCTGGCGTTGCACACCCTGAGGGTGGGAAGCTGCAAAAGCGGCAAACATCTTTCCTGTATATTCCCTGCCGTCAAGTGTAAACAGTCTCTTATCTGTCTGCCCTTTTGACAGTAATTCATCCACTCCAGTCTTATCTGCCGTATATTGATATTCCTTTTTCAGTTTTTCCACCAAAGCCTCCGTCCCTCTGTCCATTCCGTAACGACGGCTCTGACGACGCATGATTTCATCCTTCACTTTTTCAAAGGGCAGGATTTCTTTCCGTTCAATCGCCTTGACAATATGAATGCCTTGCGGTGTAAAAAAAGGTCGGGATATCTCTCCTTGCTTTAATGCAAATACAACATCTTCAAACTCAACAGGCATCTGTAACCAACTTACCCAAAAAGATTTTTTTTCATCAGAGAAATTACGTACACACTCATCAAAGTCCGCCTGCCCATTCTGCAATGCGGCATAAAGAGAATCCATCCGAGCTTCTGCAGAACGCAGCACATGACTGGTAACAGTTTGGGGAAGAGACTTAAAGATATGACTTACCCGTATCTGTCCGGCACGATTGTTAGCTTTCATTTTATCATATACCTGACGGGCTGCAAGCTCTGATACAGACTCATCCGTCAAATAAGCTTTTGCCAACTGGCGACGGTAGCCCTCCAGTTCTTCACGAAAAGCCCGGGTAGTATCTAATCCGGCAGCTTCGGCTGCAGCGACTTTCAGCTTAAAATTCACAAACAAATCAACATATTCACTCAATGTTTTCTGTTCGATACCAGCAAGGGCATTATTCTTATTATAGATATATTCGAACTCCGAACGGAGAATTTCTTTCCCGTTAATACACATCAGCACCGGATCTTGCTGAGCAAAAATTGCCAATCCCAGGCAAAGGAGAATTATTGTCAATCCACTTCTTATCATAACTATTATCTTAGAAAAGAACAATGTAATAACGGGGAAACATCTTTTATATTGCCTCAACACCAAACAGATGATGCCTTTTCTTTAAACGAAAAATACCCGGAAAAGTATTTGTTACTCCCCGGGTATTTCTATATAAATTGCCTATATTTTATTCGGGACGACTGTAATTCGGAGCCTCGCTTGTAATTGCCACATCGTGCGGGTGGCTTTCAAGCACACCTGCATTAGTGATGCGGGTGAACTTGGCATCGTGCAACTGCTCTATGCTGCCTGCACCGCAATACCCCATACCGGCACGCAAACCGCCTACCAACTGGAAGATCACTTCGTATAAAGTTCCCTTATAAGGTACACGGGCAGCGATACCTTCCGGCACCAATTTCTTAACGTCATTGGTACCACTCTGGAAATAACGGTCTTTTGAACCATTCTCCATTGCTTCCAGTGAACCCATACCACGATAAGATTTGAACTTACGTCCATTGAAGATAATTGTATCACCGGGAGACTCTTCCGTTCCGGCAACCAGCGAACCGATCATTACGCTATATCCTCCGGCAGCCAAAGCTTTCACAACATCACCCGAGTAGCGCAAACCACCGTCAGCAATCAAAGGAACACCTGTCCCCTTCAACGCCTTAGCCACATCATATACAGCAGACAACTGAGGAACTCCCACACCTGCCACAACACGAGTGGTACAGATAGAACCTGGTCCGATACCAACTTTCACTCCATCAGCGCCGGCTTCCACCAATGCTTTAGCAGCTTCTCCGGTAGCAATGTTACCTACCACAATATCAATGTTCGGGAAACGCTTCTTAGCTTCCTTCAATTTTTCTATTACATAGATAGAATGTCCGTGAGCCGTGTCGATGACAATCGCATCAGCACCGGCATCCACCAAAGCCTGCATACGGTCGAGAGTATCAGCCGTTACACCTACACCGGCGGCTACACGCAAACGACCTTTCGAGTCTTTGCAAGCCATCGGTTTATCCTTAGCTTTCGTTATATCTTTATAAGTAATGAGGCCTACCAGCTTACCTTCCTTATCTACAACCGGCAACTTCTCAATTCTGTGTTCTTGCAAGATTTGAGAAACAGCCTCCATATCAGTGGTCGGATTAGTAGTGATAATATTTTCTTTTGTCATCACTTCGTCGATATGCTTATTCATATCTCTCACGAAACGAAGGTCACGGTTTGTTACAATTCCCACCAAATATCTCTCATCATCCACTACCGGTATACCACCAATTCTGTATTCCGCCATCAATGCCAATGCATCGCCTACAGTAGAACCTCTCTTAATGGTTACAGGATCATAAATCATACCGTTTTCAGCACGCTTCACGATGGCTACCTGACGTGCCTGTTCTTCGATAGACATATTCTTATGGATAACACCGATACCACCTTCACGTGCAATGGCAATTGCCATTTTCGCTTCGGTAACCGTATCCATAGCGGCCGTTACAAACGGAATTTTCAACTCAATGTTTTTAGAAAACTTTG
>ERZ860388.714-NODE-714-length-24955-cov-4.110602_pt1 | contig 24955 bp, 20 predicted proteins | sample MGYA00509978_ERZ860388 | MGnify/ENA primary metagenome ERZ860388 (study PRJEB30046, sample SAMN00715225) | human gut metagenome | study: EMG produced TPA metagenomics assembly of the A metagenome-wide association study of gut microbiota in type 2...
CGTTTATTTTATCACAGAACTTTTCGTTTGTCAAGAACTTTTTTAATTTATTTTTCGAAGTTTTTTCAAACTTCTTTGCTGTTCTCTCGATCAGCAACTCGTTTATTCTATCAAACTCATTTGCTTTTGTCAAGAACTTTTTTAATTTATTTTTGGAGATTAGTTTTTTCAAACCCATCACCAACTCTGCTATCTTATCAGATGTGAAGCGGTTTGTCAAGAACTTTTTCCATAAAAAATATCATTTTGTTTTGGCTTTTAAACGGAGAAGGAGGGATTTGAACCCTCGCGCCGGTTACCCGACCTACACCCTTAGCAGGGGCGCCTCTTCAGCCACTTGAGTACTTCTCCAAATGCCTAAATATAAAATGATATGTGTGGTCACTCATTCGTGACGCATGGTTTATTATACAAAAACCTTACATTCTTGTCAACCCATTTTTTCGATTTTTTTGTTTTTTTCTTACCATAATAGAAAATACGCTTTACAGAGCCCTGCCAGCCCCTTATAACGGTAAAAAAAGAGCGCATGATACGCTCTTTTTTTACCGCTATGCGGTTACAACCGCTTCAATTCTCTTCTTTACCATCTCGGCAATCTCTGTCGTCTTCATTCCCTGGTACTCCTCATACGGGATTGGATCGAGGAAATGAACTTCGACTGTTACGGGACGAATTGTATTGGAGTCAAACGGAACAAAACAGTTTTTTAACGCAACCGGCACAATCGGACATTTTGCTTTTACCGCAATCTTAAAACTGCCGCTTTTAAACTCCAGCAGCTGGTTTCCCTTCCTGCTCCTCGTTCCTTCCGGAAACAGAATGATATTTTTCCCGTCTTTTACAACATCCGCTGCCTCATTAATCACCTGCATCGACTGCCGCAGATTTTCCCGTTCCATAAACAGTGCATGAATACAGGCAAAGACCTGCTTTAAAAACGGAACATGCTCTACTTCTTTTTTTGCAACAACCGTAAAGGTACGCGAGCATGCCCCTGCGATCGCCAGCACGTCGTACAGTCCCTGGTGATTCGGATACATCACAAAGCCGTCCTGCTCCGGAAGATTTTCTGCTCCATAGGATTCCACAATGACGTTTCCGCCTTTGTTCGCCCGCTGTACAATAAAGCGCAGCATTTGAAAGTGTTCCTCCAGACTGTACTTGTCCGGATGCGCTGCATGGTAACAGAGCCGGCACCACATCCACGGAACCAGAAGCAGATTCCGCAGCACCATCAGTAAAATTCGTTTCATATTTTTCTCCCTTTCCCCAAGCGAGAAAAACGTGCCTGAGCTTTTTTCTCTCAGACACGTTTTGCGACGCTGTATTATTCCTGCGTTTTCTCAGAAGCCGTTTCGTTCTCTTCCATCTCCTCAGACGCCTCTTTGTCTCTTACTTTTGCAATGCTGGCAACCTTGATTTCGCCGTCCACATCCATCAGCTTAACGCCGGATGTGATCCGTCCCATCACAGAAATGCCGGAGCATGGAGTACGGATGATGATTCCCTCTGTGGTGATCATCATGATCTCATTATCCTCGTTGACCGCCTTGGAACCGATCAGGTTTCCGGTCTTTTCGGTAATCTTATAGCATTTGACACCCTTGCCGCCACGGAGCTGTACGGTAAACTCTGCCATCGGCGTCCGTTTGCCCATGCCGTTTTCGGATACGACAAGGAGATAGTCTCCCTGCGTGCAGATCTGCATGCCGACTACTTCATCGCCGTCCAGAAGGTTGATGCCGCGTACACCCATGGAAACACGGCCTGTCGTACGCACATCGTTTTCCTTGAAGCGGATACACTGGCCGAATTTCGTTACCAGAATAATCTCTTTCTCGTTATCAGTTGTCTTAACTTCAATCAGTTCATCATCATCGCGGAGCGCAATGGCAGCAAGACCCGTTTTTCTGACGTTCTCGTACTCTTCGAGCGGCGTCTTCTTCACCAGTCCCTTTTTCGTTGCCATAAACAGATAATGGCCCTTCTCATATTTGCGCATTGGAATAACAGCGGTAATCTTCTCTCCCGGCTGCAGCTGGAGAAGGTTGACAATCGCCGTTCCTCTTGCGGTTCTGGACGCCTCCGGAATCTCGTATGCTTTCAGACGGTAGACTCTTCCCGTATTCGTAAAGAACATTAGGTAATGATGGGTCGTCGTCATCAGAAGCTCCTCGATGTAGTCGTCCTCGATGGTCTGCATGCCCTTGATTCCCTTGCCGCCGCGGTTCTGGCTGCGGAAGTTGTCAACGGTCATACGTTTGATATAGCCCAGTTTCGTCATGGTGATGACGGTATTCTCGCGCGGAATCAGATCCTCCATGGAGAGATCGTACTCATCAAAGCCAATGGAAGTTCTTCTGTCATCGCCGTATTTTTCGGATACGGTCAGAATCTCCCTGCGGATAACGCCAAGAAGTACCTTGCGGTCTGCGAGGATGGCTTTTAACTGCTCGATGCGCGCCATCAGCTCTTTGTACTCGTTCTCGAGCTTCTCCCGTTCCAGACCGGTCAGAGCGCGCAGACGCATGTCTACGATTGCCTGGGCCTGGGCATCACTCAGATCGAAGCGTTCCATCAGGTTCTTCTTCGCCTCTGCCGCATTCGCGGATGCACGGATGATATGGATCACTTCGTCAATATGGTCAAGCGCTTTTAAGAGTCCTTCCAGGATATGACTTCTCTCCTGCGCTTTGTTCAGATCGTATTTTGTTCTTCTCGTCACAACCTCTTCCTGATGCTGCAGATAATACGTCAGCATCTCCAGAAGGTTCATGACTTTCGGCTGATTGTTTACCAGTGCAAGCATGATCACACCAAAGGTATCCTGCATCTGGGTATGTTTGTACAGCTGGTTTAAAATGACGTTTGCATTGGCGTCGCGGCGCAGTTCGATACAGATGCGCATACCCTCACGGTTGGAGTGGTCCGCAATGCCGGTGATGCCGTCGATCTTTTTATCTCTTACCAGCGCGGCGATGTTCTCGATCAGGCGCGCCTTGTTTACCATATACGGGATCTCGGTTACGATGATCTCGCTCTTTCCGTTCGGCAGTGTCTCGATGTTTGATACCGCACGAACACGGATTTTACCGCGGCCGGTACGGTAGGCCTCGTCGATGCCGCGGGTGCCGAGGATTTCTGCTCCGGTCGGGAAGTCAGGGCCTTTTACAATGCCGAGAATCTCCTCGAGATCTGTCGTACGGTCCTCCTCGATGATATTATCAATAATTTTTACAATGGCACTTACCACCTCGCGCAGATTGTGCGGCGGGATGTTCGTTGCCATACCGACTGCGATACCGGAAGTACCGTTTACCAGAAGGTTCGGGTAGCGGGCCGGCATAACAACAGGCTCTTTTTCGGTTTCATCAAAGTTCGGGGCGAAGTCTACGGTGTCTTTGTTGATATCCGCCAGCATCTCCATCGAGATTTTGCTTAAACGTGCCTCGGTGTATCGCATAGCCGCAGCGCCGTCGCCGTCGACGGAACCGAAGTTTCCATGACCGTCCACCATCGGATAACGGGTTGCCCAGTCCTGTGCCATGTTGACGAGTGCTCCGTAGATAGAGCTGTCGCCGTGCGGGTGATATTTACCCATCGTATCACCGACGATACGCGCGCACTTACGGTGCGGCTTATCCGGCGTATTGTTCAGCTCGCTCATGGAGTACAGAATACGTCTCTGTACCGGCTTTAAGCCATCGCGGACGTCTGGAAGTGCACGGGATGCAATTACGCTCATCGCGTAGTTGATGTAGGATTCCTCCATCGTGTCTTTCAGATCGACCTCGTGAATTTTATCAAAAACATTATCTTCCATCTTTTCCTCCACTTCAGTTCACAGGACTTTTTAGATATCCAGGTTGTTTGCGTATTTTGCTCTCTCTTCGATAAAGTCACGGCGCGGTTCTACCTTGTCGCCCATGAGCGTATTGAAGGTAAGATCAATTTCAGAAGAATACTCTTCATCGAACACAACGCGGCGCAGAACACGGCGTTCCGGGTCCATGGTGGTCTCCCAGAGCTGCTCCGCATCCATCTCTCCCAGTCCTTTGTAACGCTGGATCTTATTATCTCCGCGTCCGATCTCATTGAGGATCTGATTCATCTGATCGTCGTCGTATGCGTACCATACTTTTTTGTTTTTCTCAATCTTGAACAGCGGCGGCTGTGCCAGGTAAACGTGGCCCTGTTTGATCAGCTCCGGCATGAAGCGGTACAGGAACGTCAGCATCAGCGTGTCGATGTGCGCGCCGTCGACATCGGCATCGGTCATGATAATGATCTTGTCGTAGCGCAGTTTGGTGATATCGAAATCGTCGTGGATTCCGGTTCCGAATGCCGTAATCATCGCTTTGATCTCGGCATTGGCATAAATTTTATCGAGACGTGCTTTCTCTACATTCAGGATTTTTCCACGCAGAGGCAGGATCGCCTGCGTTGCACGGCTTCTCGCGGATTTTGCGGAACCGCCCGCGGAATCTCCCTCGACCAGGAAGATCTCACAGTTTTTCGGATCCTTGTCGGTGCAGTCTGCCAGTTTTCCAGGCAGGGACATACCGTCCAGTGCGGATTTTCTTCTCGTCAGGTCACGCGCTTTTCTTGCAGCCTCTCTCGCACGCTGGGAAAGCAGGGACTTTTCAACGATCGTTTTTGCGACAGCCGGGTTCTGCTCCAGGAACAGCTCGAGCTGGGTGCTCACGATATTGTCGACTGCTCCTCTCGCCTCGCTGTTTCCAAGTTTCTGCTTTGTCTGGCCCTCGAACTGCGGCTCCTCGATTTTGATGCTGACAATCGCCGTCATACCCTCGCGGATATCCTCTCCGGTCAGGTTCGGTTCGCTGTCTTTTAACAGTTTATTTGCTCTTGCATATTCATTAAAGGTTTTCGTCAGCGCATTCCGGAAGCCCACGATATGGGTACCGCCCTCCGGCGTCGTAATGTTGTTGACGAAACCGTACGTATTTTCCTGATAGGAATCGTTGTGCTGCATCGCAACCTCAACGAGAACGCCGTCTCTTTCTCCCTCGCAGTAGATGATGTCCGGGTAGAGCGCCGTTTTGCTCTTGTTCAGGTAGCTGACAAACTCTTTGATACCGCCCTCGTAGTGGAATGCTTTTTCCACTACCGGATCCGTGCGCAGATCGCGCAGAACAATGCGCAGTCCCTTGGTCAGAAATGCGGTCTCGCGGAGTCTTGTTTTTAAAACGTCGTAATCATAAACCGTCTCCTCAAACATCGTGTCATCCGGCAGGAAACGGACCTCGGTACCTGTTTTTTCGATCGGACAGGTATCGATGACCTCCAGCTTATTCATGGTTTTTCCGCGCTCATACCGCTGGAAGTAAACCTTTCCATCGTGATAAACGCGCACCTCAAGCCAGTTGGACAGCGCATTTACAACGGATGCACCAACGCCGTGCAGACCGCCGGATACCTTGTACCCTCCGCCGCCGAACTTTCCGCCTGCGTGCAGCACCGTAAAGACAACCTCAACGGCCGGAAGGCCCGACTTATGATTGATGCCGACCGGAATACCACGGCCGTCGTCGATGACGGTGATGGAGTTGTCCGGGTTAATCGTAACGTCAATATTTTTGCAGTATCCTGCCAGTGCCTCGTCTACCGAGTTGTCGACAATCTCATAAACCAGATGGTGAAGTCCCCGTGCGGAGGTACTGCCGATATACATACCTGGGCGCTTCCGTACGGCTTCCAGACCCTCCAGAATCTGAATCTGGTCTGCACCATACTCTGTCTTTTCCATGTTCTCTGTACTCATTTAGATTCCTCCTGTTTCTTTGTGAAACACAGACCCCTCGACCACCTGGAATACGCTGTTTGCCTCAAAATGATTTTCGACAAACTCGTCCAGTCCGGTACAGGTAATCAGTGTCTGTATGCTGTGAATGCTCTGCAGAAGATAATTCTGCCGGCTGCCGTCCAGCTCCGACAAAACATCATCCAGCAGTAAAACCGGTGTATCGTGAATTTCCTCCTCGACCAGACGGATCTCCGCCAGTTTCAGCGAAAGCGCCGCCGTCCTCTGCTGCCCCTGGGAACCGTATTTACGGATATCAATGTCGTTGACCCGCACACAGAAATCGTCCCGGTGCGGCCCGGTGTAGGACTGTCCGAAACGCAGATCACGCTCTCTTCCGGCTTTTAACTCTTCGGAAAACGCTTCCTCGGACACATTCGGTTCATAGGTAATCAGAATCTGCTCCTTTCCTCCGGTCAGATTCTGATGGATCTCGGATAAAATATCATTCAGGCGGCTGATAAACTTTTTCCGCTCGGAAATAATGCTTGTTCCATAGCGGACCATCTGCTCATCCCAGATCTCGAGCGTATCCGCCATTCTGCCGGAAAACGAAATCTCTTTAAGCAGCTTGTTTCTCTGCGCCACCACTTTATTATAATTGGCAAGCTCGATCATGTATAGTCTTGACAATTGACAAATTTCGCTATCCAGGAAACGCCGGCGCTCCGCAGGACCGTTTTTGATGATATTCAGGTCCTCCGGAGAGAAAAACACAATATTTACAATGCCAAAAAGTTCCGACGCTTTGCGGATCGGAACTCCATCAATGGCGATTCCCTTGGATTTATTTTTTTTCAGATGCATATCGATTTTATGCGTGCTGCCGTTCCGCTCCACCATCATCCGGATATGGGCTTCCTCCCGGTCAAACTGGATGATTTCGCGGTCCTTGCTGCCGCGGTGCGATTTTGTCGTACCCGCGAGATATAAAGCCTCGAGAATATTCGTCTTTCCCTGGGCATTGTCGCCGTAGAGAATATTCGTTCCTGGGCTGATATTTATGCATAAACTCTCATAATTCCGATAGTTCTTCAGTTCTAAAGATTTGATATACATGAGCACTCGTCCGTGAAAAATTAGCTTAAGTTTTTAAGCCTTATTTTTTAATTTGTATCTCATTTCCATTGTAGCAGACAACATCTCCGTCATAGAGCTTGCGGCCGCGGCGGGTATCTACTTCACCGTTTACGGTCACTTCGCCGTCCTTGATGACGAGCTTTGCCTCCACGCCGTCTTCTACCAGAGCCGCAGCTTTTAATGCCTGGCCCAGTTTGATGTAATCTTCACGCAGCGTAATAATTTCCATTTTTTCCTCCTGCACTGCCGTGCCTTTTCCTCACGTAAGTTCGCAGTTTTCAACCTGTGTGGCTGTAAAACCGCTGAAAGTTCTTTCAGAAAAGGTTCCGGCAGATTTCAAACTTATGTGACTTATCTCACGGAATTGAAGTTTACCGGCAGAATCAGATAGATATAGCTCTCTTCTTCGTTCCGGATAAAACATGGAGCCTTCGGGTTGACCAGATAAATCGAAATTTCCTCGTCGTCAATAACACGAAGTGCATCGATCAGGAATTTCGGGTTAAAACCGATCATAATATCCTTGCCTTCTTTGTTGATATCGATCTCTTCTTTCATGGAACCCATCGCGGAGTTGATCTGCAGTTCCATCGCTCCATCCTGGATGTCGATGATGATCGGTTTTTTGTCGCCTTCTTTGACAAGAAGCGTCGCACGGTCGATACAGCTTAAGAATTCTTTTTTGTTGATCGTCACTTTTGTCTCGTAATCACTCGAAAGCATCTGGTCGATGCGGAAATATTCACCGTCGATCAGTCTGGAAACGACCGTTGTATCATCGAACTTGAACATAATGTGGTTTTCCGAGAAGTAAATATCAATCTGATCATCCATCTCGCCGGACAGAATTTTGCTGATTTCGTTCAGGGTTTTTCCCGGAACAACGACTTTTCGGTCCGGATACGAATCTTTCAGCTCAATTCTGCGGATCGCAATACGGTGTCCGTCCAGAGATACGACGCGAAGTGTGTTATCTTTGATTTCAAAAAGCTCACCTGTCATCAGTTTGTTGTTCTCATTGGCTGCAATGGAGAAAATGGTCTGACGGATCAGTTCTTTTAAGGTGAACTGGGAAATCGAAACACAGTCAGAAGTTTCCAGAATCGGCAGATAGGAAAAATCTTCTCCTGACTGTCCCGGAATATTGAATTTTGCTTTTTCGCAGGTAATTGTTGTTACCAGGTTTTCATCTGTCTCTATTGTAACCTGATTATCCGGAAGTTTTCTTACAATCTCAGAAAAAATCTTTGCATCCAGAGCAACAACACCGCGTTCCAGAATCATACCTGTGACAAGGGTCTCAATTCCGAGTTCCATATCGTTGGAGGTAAACTTGATCTGGCTGGAAGATGCATCAATCAGGATACACTGCAGAATTGGCATCGTAGTTTTACCGGAAACAGCTTTCATCGCAATGGCAACGCTTTTTACAAGGTCTGCTTTGTCAAACACTAATTTCATAATTGTGGATAACTCTCCTTTCCTCACGGCTGGGTGAGTATGCTTATAAAGAAAAAATATAGTAAAAATCCGTAGTCTTAGTCGTAGGGGCTGTGGATATGTGGATAACCCCTTCGAGAATGCGGAAATACTGGAAAAATGGATCTGTATAACTCTGTGAATAATCGAACGTGAACCTGTGTATGAAATGTTGATAACTTCAGGCTCCAAATTTGTCCACAATTCATCCACAGGCTTTCCACATCGGTTTGTGCATAAATAAGGGCCTGTAAACCGATGCGTTTCTTCTTATATAAATGTAGATCGGTTCGAACTGTTTTGACAGAGTTACAGCTCTGCCGCTTATTTAGACGGGTTAATCTTCTTCTTTAAGATATCTACCGTGTTGCGGACACTGTCTTTGGCACTCATTTCCTTTTCGATCTTTTCAATGCCGTGCATGACAGTGGTATGATCGCGGTCGCCCATCATTTTTCCGATTCCGGTCAGCGGGGCATCGAGCATTTCGCGGCACAGATACATTGCGATCTGGCGCGGGAATACGATTTTGCTGCTCCGCTTGCTGCCGACAATGTCGGACGGCGTAATATCGAAGTGATCTGCAACGGTGTCGATGATAAATTCCGGCGTGATCACCTTCTTCTCGTTCGGGGAGATGATGTCGCGCAGCACCTGCTCTGCAAGATCAATGTTGATTTCACGTTTTTCAAGGTTTGCGTATGCAATGATTTTGTTGAGAGCGCCTTCCAACTCACGGATGTTCGATTTAATATTGGAAGCGATGTATTCGATCACATCGTCGCTGACGGAATAGCCGTCTAATTCCTGTTTCTTTCGGAGAATGGCGATTCGCGTCTCATAATCCGGGCTCTGGATATCGGCAAGGAGTCCCCATTCGAAACGGGAACGGATGCGGTCTTCCAGGATATCCATGTCTTTCGGGGGACGATCCGAAGAAAGGATGATCTGTTTGTTGGCGCCGTGCAGCGTATTGAAGGTATGGAAAAACTCTTCCTGCGTGGATTCCTTTCCTATAATAAACTGCACATCATCGATGAGAAGTACGTCGATATTGCGGTATTTCTCACGGAATTTGGTCATTGCGGTGTTGTTACTGTTTCGGATGGCCTCGATGACTTCATTGGTAAATTCTTCACTCGTTACGTAGAGAATCCGCGAAGACGGGTTCTTCTGAAGAATAAAATGTGCGATCGAGTGCATCAGATGGGTTTTGCCCAGTCCAACACCACCGTATAAAAACAGCGGATTGTAGATTTCTCCCGGGGATTCGGCCACGGCGAGAGAAGCTGCATGGGCAAATTTGTTATTGCTGCCGACCACGAAGGTATCAAAGGTATACTTTGGATTCAGGTTCGGCACATAGAGATTTTTCTGGACGGGAGCAGGCGCTTTTTCCTGTTTCACTTCTTCCGGAAGAATAAAGCGGATCTCATAGTTGACACCTGTGATTTCCGCGATGGCCACTTTAATAGGAAGAGTATATTTTTTGCTCACGTAATCGAGACCCATTTTTTCGGATGGAACCAGGATTGTGATCAGATTGTCCTCAACCGAATGGATCGTAAGTGGTTCAATCCATGTAGTAAAGGAGATCTCAGATAATTCGTGCTCGTCCCGCACTCTCTGCAGTATTTCTTTCCATTTATCTTGTACGATTTCCATGCTTTTTCTGTCGCTCCGCTTCTATAATCATTGCTTTTTGGGGATAACTTCTGTCTGAAAAACGAAATTTTCCCCGAATAGTCGCATTTTTACTTCTATATGATATAATAAAATGCCGTTTTATTCAACCCAAAAATGTGGATAATTATTTTTTTATCCACAGAATGTGTAAAAAATTTTCCTGTTGATGAAATGGAGGATAGTTTGTGGATAACAGGGAATCTTATGTTGATAAAATTGTGGATAGAGGGCTGGAAAAACCGAAATGTGTAAAGTCTGGAAAACTTATATACACATTATACATAGCGTAAATACTGGAAAAATTGGAAATGCCCACAGGTTGTACACAGCAAAACCGAAAGTTATCCACAAGGTTATCCACAGATTGTGGATAATGTTGATTACGGTTACAAGATATCGTGTGGAAAGCACAAAAATCGAACTGGTATTTGTACGCGTGCGGCGGACAGTGTGGATAAGTTGTGGATAAACCGAAAATCAGCACACGGAAGGCACGGGCAGCGGCAGACCGGAAAACCGCGTCAGAGCGGCATTTTTCCCGAAAAAACTGCGAAAATTATTGATTTTAGGGTTGACGAAATGGGGGTTTATGAATATAATTGAAATGATGTTTTCTGTCATACATGTAGTGAAATACTGCCTTGCAGGCAGTTATTGATTAGAATTTAAAGGAGGTGCCTTATCTTATGAAAATGACATTTCAGCCGAAAAAAAGATCCAGAGCTAAAGTTCACGGATTCAGAGCAAGAATGAGCACAAAAGGTGGAAGAAAAGTTTTAGCTGCAAGAAGATTAAAAGGAAGAAAAAAATTATCAGCATAAAACCAAAGGCCGCATAAAATTTATGTGGTCTTTTCTTCTATCTAAAGCTATTCAAGGAAAAGAAAATTTAGACAAATCATGAAGGAAAGAATGGATTCATGAAATATTCGGAAAGCCTGAAAAAAAACAGAGATTTTCAGCTGGTTTATAAGCAGGGAACATCGTTTGCAAACCGATTTCTGGTCATGTATGTGAAGAAAAATCAGCTGGGACGGAACCGGATTGGAATTTCAGTAAGTAAAAAGGTGGGAAACAGCGTTGTGCGCCACCATCTGGCGAGACTGATCCGGGAGAGTTATCGTCTGCATGAAGAGGAATTTCAGTGTGGAATGGATGTAGTTGTGATCGCAAGAGTTAATGCAAAAAACTGTACGTATTTCGAGATAGAGGGAGCACTTTTGCATCTGGGAAAACTGCATCATATATTAAAGGAAACAGAAGAATGAAGACGGTATTGATAAAAGGTATCCGGTTTTATCAGAAGTACCTGTCTCCTCTGAAGAGGGTGCACTGCCCTTATACGCCGACCTGCTCGCAGTACGGGCTGGAAGCGATTCAGAAATATGGTGCTTTCAAAGGAAGTCTGCTGGCATTATGGAGAATACTGAGATGTAACCCGTTTTCACACGGAGGTTACGACCCTGTGCCGTAGATAAATAAGGAGGAAAAGACGTTTTGGATATCGTACTGAGTAAGTCAACGTGGCCGATTATCGGGTGGGTATGCCAGATACTCGGCTGGCTGATCAATGGAATTTATTTTTGTCTGGAAAAAATTGGAATTCCGAACATCGGTATTGCGATTATTCTGTATACGATTATCATTTATCTCGTTCTGACGCCGCTTCAGATCAAGCAGCAGAAGATGTCGAAGATGATGAGCGTAATGCAGCCGGATCTGCAGAGAATTGAAAAGAAATATCAGAACAAAAAAGACCAGGCTTCTCAGATGAAAAAATCTGAAGAGACCATGGCAGTTTATCAGAAATACGGTGTCTCCCCGACAGGAAGCTGCAGTACACTGCTGATTCAGATGCCGATTCTGCTTGCGCTGTACCAGGTTATCTATCATATTCCGGGATATATCGGAAGTGTCCGCAATGTATTCCAGGGACTGACAACACAGATGATGGGTGTATCAGGATATTCTGGAATTCTGACACAGTTTATCACAGATAACCGTGTTACCATGTACAGTAAAGTAAGTGAAACATTAACCGAAAACAACCTTCTGGACATGTTTTATGTGCTGAAACCGTCCCAGTGGGAGAAACTGGCAGATATCAGTCAGTTCTCTGGCATTGCGGATACCATTACAAAAACCGCAGCGGATTCCAAACATATTAACATGTTCCTTGGATTTAATATTACACAGTCTCCGATGGATGTCATCCGTGAGGGTATGGCAAACGGATCTGCGCTTCTGATTGCAGGAGCAATTCTGGTGCCGATTCTGGCATGGTTTACCCAGTGGCTGAACTACAAGCTGATGCCGCAGGCACCATCTTCCAACAACGGAAATAAGACAGCAAACTCCATGGAAAATTCCATGAAGACCATGAACACGGTAATGCCTGTTTTCTCCGCATTTATGTGTTTATCATTCTCCATCGGTATTGGTATTTACTGGATCGCCGGTGCGCTCGTTCGAAGCGTACAGCAGGTTGTGATCAACCGTCATATGTCTTCCATTGACATGGATGAGGTGATCCGCAAAAACCAGGAAAAAGCTGCAAAGAAGAGAGAAAAAGCCGGCCTTCCGCCGCAGAAAATCACACAGGCTGCAACGCAGAGTGTGCGTAATATTCAGGTACAGGAGAACGAAGAGCCGTCTGCTGAGGAAAAAGAGGCAGCAAGAAAGGCTTCGACTGAGTATTACAACAGCAATCAGGAATACCGCGCCGGAAGCATCGCTGCGAAAGCAAACATGGTAAAACAGTTTGATGAAAAGAACAGCAAAAAGAAAAAATAGGGGGTAAATCTTTATGGAGTTTATCGAAGTATCCGCAAAAACCGTGGACGACGCCATTACAAAAGCCTGCATCGAGCTTCAGGCTGCCAGCGATAAACTGGAGATCCAGGTCATCAGCGAAGGCAGTTCCGGATTCTTTGGAATCGGAAGTAAACCGGCTGTGATCCGTGCCGCTGTAAAAGCCGCACCGGAAAAAGAACCGGAAACACCCCAGAAACCAGAGAAAAAAGAGGCAGCTCCTGCACCGGTAAAAGAAGCGCCGAAAAAAGAAGCTGTAAAGAAAGAAACGGAAAGAAAATCTGCTCCGCGTCAGGCAGAAACTGCAAGACGCTCCGAGCCAAGAGAAGAGCGTGAAGTAGTTCAGAGAACAGACGAGGAAATCGCCCAGATCAAGGCAACGGCACTTGAGTTCTTAAGCGGCGTGTTCAAAGCCATGGAGCTCCCGGTTGAGATCCAGATGGAGTACAATGCCGAGAATGGTTCTCTTGAAGTTGATTTTGCCGGTGAGGATATGGGCATCCTGATCGGAAAAAGAGGACAGACGCTGGATTCCCTTCAGTATCTGACCAGCCTTGTAGTCAATAAAGAGCAGAAGGATTACGTTCGTGTCAAACTTGATACGGAAAATTACCGCAAGCGCAGAAAAGAAACACTGGAAAATCTGGCAAGAAACATCGCTTACAAAGTGAAAAAGACCAGAAGACCGGTTTCTTTGGAGCCGATGAATCCTTACGAGAGAAGAATCATCCACTCTGCATTGCAGGGAAATAAATTTGTGGAGACCTACAGCGAGGGCAGCGAGCCATATCGTCACGTTGTTGTAGCGCCGAAACGATAAGAAAGCGTAAAAAATATGCAAAAAGACGGTACCTGTGTAAAATACGGGGTACCGTCTTTTCTGGTTTTCTGATAAAATGGAACTATTCAGAGCCATGCGAAAGGAAAGAAAAGATGTGGATCTGAATACTGGGATCCCCAAAAAGAGAGGTTTTAGAAAGGACTGGAAACAATGGCAGGATTTCATTTGGATGATACAATTGCCGCAGTGTCCACAGCGATGGCGCCGGCGGGAATTGGTATTGTAAGAATCAGCGGAAACGATGCGTTCGAAGTGGCAGACCGCGTATTCCGTGCAAAAAAAGAAGGAAAAAAGCTTTCCGCGGTCAAATCCCATACGATTCATTATGGCTGGATTACCGAAGGGGAGGAAGTGATTGATGAGGTCCTTGTCATGGTGATGAAAGGGCCGAAAACATATACGGGCGAGAATACCGTCGAGATCGACTGTCACGGCGGGGTGCTGGCGGTGAAAAAAGTGCTCGAGGCAGTCTTAAATGCCGGTGCGCGGGCAGCAGATCCGGGCGAGTTTACGAAACGGGCGTTTCTGAACGGAAGAATGGATCTGACGCAGGCCGAGGCGGTTATGGATGTCATCTCGGCAAAGAGTGCGTATGCCTTAAAAAGCTCCGAGAGCCAGCTGCGCGGAACGGTGAAAAAGGCGATCCGGGCAATTCGCGAGAAGCTGATTTATGAGATCGCGTTTATCGAGTCGGCGCTTGATGACCCGGAGCACATCAGTCTGGACGGATACCCGGAGCGGCTGGCCGTGGTTGTTGCGGAGCAGAAAAAACAGGTTGAAAAGCTCCTGGCATCTGCGGATGAGGGTAAGATGATCCAGGAGGGCATCAAGACAGTTATTCTTGGAAAGCCGAATGCCGGAAAATCGTCGCTTTTGAATCTGCTGGCCGGAGAGGAAAAGGCGATTGTAACGGATATCGCCGGAACGACGCGCGATGTGCTCGAGGAAAATCTGGTGCTGAAGGGTATTTCCCTTCGGATTCTCGATACGGCGGGTATCCGCAAGACGGCGGACACGGTCGAGAAAATCGGCGTGGACCGTGCGCTCGAACACGCAAAAGATGCGGATCTGATTCTCTATGTGGTGGATGCGTCGGTGCCGCTCGATGAGAATGATGCGAAAATTATGGAAATTCTGAAAGGGCGCAAGGCGATTGTGCTGCTGAATAAATCAGATCTGACCGCGGTGATCGAAAAAGAGGAGATGGAGCAAAAGACAGGTGCTCCGGTCATCAGCATTTCGGCGCGGGAAGAGACGGGCATGGAAGAGCTGGAGGAGCAAATGAAAAAGATGTTTTTCCAAGGTGAAATTTCGTTCAACGATGAGGTTTACATCACGAATGCGCGTCATAAACAGGCGCTTCTGGAAGCAAAAAAGAGTCTGGAGCTGACGGCAGGCAGCATCGAAATGGGTATGCCGGAGGACTTCTTCTCGATTGACCTAATGAATGCGTATGAGGAACTTGGCTCGATCATCGGTGAAGCGGTGGGAGAGGACCTTGTGAATGAGATTTTCAGCAAGTTCTGTACAGGCAAATAGTCACGAAACAGTTCGTAGAGTTTAGATAGAAAAGGACAGGAAAAATGGCAGTTTTAGAAGAAACAATTGATATTGCCGTCATCGGTGCGGGCCATGCGGGATGCGAGGCAGCACTTGCGGCAGCGCGGATGGGGCTGGAAACGGTTGTATTTACGGTAAGTGTCGACAGCATCGCGATGATGCCGTGCAATCCGAACATCGGAGGAACCTCGAAGGGACACCTCGTAAAAGAGATCGACGCGCTCGGCGGCGAGATGGGTAAAAATATTGATAAGACGTTTATTCAGTCGAAAATGCTGAATCAATCGAAGGGACCGGCGGTGCATTCGCTGCGTGCGCAGGCGGATAAGCGGGCGTACAGCCAGTCGATGCGCGAGGTTCTTGAAAATACCGAGCATCTGACGATCCGCCAGATGGAGATTGCGGAGCTGATCGTGGAAGACGGTGTTCTGACGGGTGTAAAAGCCGTTTCCGGTGCAATTTACCACTGCAAGGCTGCAGTGCTCTGTACCGGTGTTTACCTGAATGCGCGGTGCATTTACGGTGATGTGAGCACATATACGGGACCGAACGGCCTGCAGGCGGCAACACATCTGACGGATTCGCTGAAGGCAAACGGCGTGGAGATGGTGCGCTTTAAAACAGGAACTCCGGCGCGTATTGACAAGCGGAGCATCGATTTTTCCAAGATGGAAGAGCAGTTCGGTGATGAGCGTGTTGTGCCGTTCTCCTTCTCGACCGATCCGGAGAGCGTACAGATTGATCAGGAATCCTGCTGGCTGACGTATACGAACGAGGAGACGCACAAAATCATCCGCGAAAATCTCAGCCGGTCGCCGCTCTATTCCGGCATGATCGAGGGAACTGGTCCGCGGTACTGTCCTTCGATTGAGGATAAGGTCGTAAAATTTGCGGATAAAAACCGCCATCAGGTGTTCCTGGAGCCGGAGGGAAGATACACGAACGAGATGTACGTCGGCGGCATGTCGAGTTCACTGCCGGAGGATGTGCAGATTGCGATGTATCACACCGTGCCGGGCCTGGAACACGCGAAAATCGTGCGGAATGCGTATGCGATCGAGTACGACTGCATTAACCCGAGACAGCTTCTGCCGTCCCTCGAGTTCAAGGCGATCAAAAATCTGTTTTCCGGCGGCCAGTTTAACGGTAGTTCGGGATATGAAGAGGCTGCGGCACAGGGTCTGATCGCGGGTATCAACGCAGCGCTTTGCGTACAGGGAAAAGAGAAATTGGTGCTCGACCGTTCGGAGTCGTACATCGGCGTTCTGATCGACGACCTCGTGACGAAAGAGAACCATGAGCCGTACCGTATGATGACGAGCCGCGCGGAATACCGTCTGCTGCTCCGCCAGGACAACGCGGATCTGCGTCTTTCCCCGATCGGGCATGAGATTGGACTGGTCAGTGATGCGATGTATGAGCGTGTCCTCTGGAAAGAAAAAATGATCGAGGAAGAGGCAAAGCGTCTGGAGAAGATCAACATTGGCGCTGGAAAAGAAGTGCAGGAATTTTTAGAGCGCCACGGAAGCACCCCGCTCAAGACCGCGGCAACGCTGGCAGAGCTGGTACGCCGTCCGGAGTTAAGCTATGAAGCACTGGCAGAGCTGGATCCGAACCGTCCGGAACTTCCGGAAGATGTGATCGAGCAGATCAACATCAACATCAAGTATGACGGCTATATCCGCCGCCAGCTGCAGCAGGTTGCACAGTTCAAGAAGATGGAGAGCCGGAAGCTGGATGAAAACTTCGACTATTCCACGGTCGGAAGCCTGCGCCGTGAGGCAGTACAGAAATTAAATCTCTATAAACCGGCAAATATCGGTCAGGCATCCCGAATCGCGGGCGTGTCACCGGCGGATATTTCGGTGCTGCTGGTACACTTAGAGCAGAGCCGCCATGCGGGACATGGGGAAGAGAAGAAAGAACTGTAAATATAGAAACGAGCGGATTCAGAGACTGCATGGAAACAGGTAAACGCATTGCAGCAACTCAAAATGTAAGATAGATAAGAACCTGAGAAAAAATAGAACATATCATAAAGGATATATTTATGGCAGAAGAAAATAAAGTAGAAAGCGGTGTGGTTCTGCCTCCGGCAGACTTTACCGGGCAGCTTCAGAAAGAAGCGCAGGAGATGGGCGTCGCGTTAAATGAACACCAGATCAAGCAGTTCTACGATTATTATGAACTGTTGATTCATTGGAATACGATGGTGAATCTGACAGCGATCACGGAACAGAAGGAAGTTGTGACCAAACATTTTTCGGATAGTCTGGCACTTGTGAAAGCGGTGCCGGATCTGGCAGAGAAAGAGTATACGTTGATCGATGTTGGAACAGGAGCTGGATTTCCGGGTATCCCGTTAAAGATTGCATTTCCAAATTTAAAGGTCACGCTTCTCGATTCTTTAAATAAGCGGATCAACTTTCTGAACGAGGTAATTCAGGCATTGGAACTGGAAAAAATTCAGGCGGTTCACGGACGGGCGGAGGATGCGGCACATGATAATGTTTCACGTGAAACATTTGATTTTTGCGTTTCACGCGCGGTGGCAAATCTGTCCACGCTGTCGGAATACTGCCTGCCGTTTGTCAAGGTGGGTGGCTGGTTTGTGCCGTACAAATCGGGCAAACTGGAGGAAGAGATGAAGACGGGAAAAGGTGCGATCCGCAAGCTGGGCGGCGAGCTGGAGGATGTGATTTCCTTCCACCTTGCCAATGAGGATGAGCGTAACCTGGTCCGGATTCATAAGACAGAGAGGACGGGAAAGAAGTATCCGAGAAAAGCGGGAACGCCGTCGCGGGAGCCGCTGAAATAAAGCAATCAAAGGGTGGATAGAGAAAGACTGTATATGGAACACGTAGAGTATGCAGTCTTTCTTTTTTATATAGGCGTGGTTTAAACAAAAATGTATGACTGAATATTTGTTCTGGAAGATTGTGTTCCAGAAGCCGTATCAGGCATAGGACAGAGGAAATCTGGAGAAGCAGGTAGAGGCGATGGCAGAGCTGGAAATAATAGGGAAAATTTATAAAATTTGAGTTTTCGTTACAGAATATAGTTTTTTTGTGCGAAAGCCGAGAGGATCAAGTGGGAATAATGCAGAATAAAGAGGATCATTCCGGGGGTTTTGTTTGTATATAGATAGTGCGGCGGGACCTGGATGAAACATTAGGACCGTTCCTATCAAGAAGAAACAAACAAGGCGCACGGAAGGATGACGCTGTGAATATGAAAGATACTGGAAAAATGGTATCTGCATCATGGTATGAGTATGAAAAAGCAATTTTTATGGAGATGTGGGAAAGAGAGAATAACTGTTGATGGGTAGGCACTTTTGGAACCGAAAGTGCCGTAAGAAAACGCGGTGGCAGCAGGAATTTGCCGTATTTAAATACGGCAAATTCCGTTACTGGGCACGTATGCATGAACAGTAATAAGCTTCGTCCTATGACGAAAAAACGCTCCGCGGTATGCATACTCATTATCCTTTTTTAAGAAAAAAACATATGGATCGCATCCATCACGGCATCCGGCTGTTCTAACTGCGGCAGATGTTTGGTCTTTGGGATGATAGAGGACTCGATTGCGGAATTATAAATCTTGTAATCCTGAATCGTCGCCTCGATCATCGGTTCCTCGGAACCGCCGATGATGAAGATGCTGTTGTCGATCTTCCTGAGAGCATTGGAAATATTGCACTTGGTATAGCGGCATTCAATACTGGAGAAGATCGCTTTTGGACATTCACCGAGATGTGCGGCTTCGTGGCTGCGGTCGATCTGAACCGGTTTTACGGTATACGGATTGTAAAAATATTTGGTGCGGAATGCCTCTTCGATCATAGAGCGGCTGCACGCAATGTGGTAAATGAGCGTTCCAGCCAGCGGGAGATCCAGAAGAAGCTTATAAAGCTTGGCATTTTTACCCGGAAGCTGACAACAGTCGGTAAGGCTGCTCGGGTTGATGAGCATGATCTGATCAAACAGTTCTGGAGAGTTGCTGCACGCCATGATAGACAGTGCCGCTGAATCACCGGTGGAGAGAATGTTGGTCCGATGTCCGATCTCAGATTTGATAAAATCACAGATCAGCTGGACGAACAGGTAATTTGTGTAGGTCAGGTTCGGCTTCTCGGAACGTCCGCAGCCGAGAAGGTCGAGCGTGTAGACGGTGTAGGAGCGGCTGAGCTGTTCGCGGATGGATTCCCACTCATAGCCGCTCGATGCAAAGTGCAGATCGTGAATCAACAGAAGCGGTTTGCCGGAACCGCATTTTGTATAGTAGATATTTCCCAGCCGCCATTTGTAGCAGAGAGAATTCTCTTCCCGGGTCAGACCGCGGGAGGTGGCAGAAAATTGAATATATTTATTTAAAAGTGCCAGTGAAACTGCGCCGCCGGCGGACAGCATCAGGCAGGTCATGATCTTGTTTTTTGTGTTCATATAGAAAGCTCCTTTTGAATCGAAAAATTAAACTTGAAAATATCTCATCAAGTAATTCTATTATACCATAAATACTAAATTCAGCTATCGCCTTTGGCTTGGCTTCATTAAGTATTTAGGTATGACTCGCACTAGGATCGAAAACACCTCGCTAAGTGCTCATATTATATCATATTTTCCTGTATTCCAGTTCAGCTATTTCCAGCGTTTTTTCACAGAATATCTGTTCACAGATGTGTGCCCAAGTAACGGGATTTTGCCGATGCTTCGCATTTCAAATCGGAAAAATCTGCAACCAGAACTGTAGCGTTCGGGATTTTCAGTTTGGAAAATTTCTACCTGTGAACAGTTATGAACATGCCATTTTATGTAAACAAAATTTCATTGAAAATCGATATTAAATTCATTATAATGTTCACGTATCAAAAAATCAATCGATGGGGAAAGAAATGCGCGATATGATAAAGAAGGAAAATAAGTTATGCTTTCAGCATCGTATGGAACGGAAGACAGAGAAATCTTTTCAGTTGTCGGCGGGCAGGCAGCGGCTGCTGGCGGAAACGATACGCGAACTGAAGCAGGAAGGGCGCTTAGACGAGGAGAAGCTGGCGATGCAGCATGGTACGACATCCATTTACCGCCACAGCCTCAATGTTGCCTACACAAGCCTTTGGATGATGGAACGGTGGCAGATTCGCTTGGAACCAAAATCACTTGTGAGAGGGGCACTGCTGCACGATTATTTTTTGTATGACTGGCATCAGAAGGATTCCTCGCACCGCCTGCACGGCTTCCGTCACCCGAAAACAGCGCTTGGAAATGCACAGAGAGATTACCATTTAAATTGGAAGGAAAAAAATATCATCGCACGTCATATGTTTCCGCTGATACCGGTGCCGCCTCAGTGCCGCGAGGCATGGATTGTGTGTCTGGCAGATAAATGGTGTGCTCTGGGGGAGACGGTGGAGCCGATGTTTCACGTGAAACATTTTAAATGAAATTTTTCTAAAAAAGTAGGAAATGAGTTTTAAGTGTGTTATACTATTAGGCAAGACAAGAACGGGAAAAAGCTGGAAATCGCTGTGCGGATGCCTGCGGGAAGGCTTTTTCCTGTCTTTCATGTGAGATAAAACCGAGGAAATGGAAGGAATACGGTATGGGACGAACGATTGCGATTGCAAATCAGAAGGGCGGCGTAGGTAAAACGACAACGGCGATCAACCTGTCGGCATGCCTGGCAGAGGCGGGACAGAGGGTTCTGACGATCGATTTTGATCCGCAGGGAAATGCAACCACTGGTTTGGGATTGGAAAAAGAACAGATTGAAGATACAGTCTATGAGCTGCTTTTGGGCGATTGCACACTGGAGGACTGTCTGATGCGCGATGTTCAGGAAAATCTGGATGTTCTTCCTTCGGATTCGAATCTGGCAGGAGCTGAGATTGAACTTCTGGATGTGGAAAATAAAGAGTCGGTGTTAAACGGTTATCTGGAGACAATCCGCGATCAGTATGATTTTATTATCATCGACTGCCCGCCGTCGCTGAGTCTTTTGACGATCAATGCGCTGGTAGCGGCAGATACGGTGCTGGTGCCAATCCAGTGCGAATATTATGCGCTGGAAGGATTGAGCCAGGTACTCCGGACGATCGGTCTGGTCCGGAAAAAGATGAATCCGTCGCTGGAGCTGGAGGGCGTGGTATTTACCATGTATGATGCGAGAACGAATCTCTCCCTGCAGGTCGTAGAGAATGTAAAACAGAACTTAAATGAGCGGATTTACAAGACGATCATACCGAGAAATGTGCGACTGGCGGAGGGGCCGCGCCACGGGATGCCGATCAACCTGTACGACAGCCGTTCGACCGGTGCAGAGAGCTACCGTCTGCTGGCAGCAGAGGTGATCAGCCGGGGAGAAGAGCTGTAGGCAGGAAAATAACGGTGAAGTGAAATTCAGAAAGGATGCCTGCCGGGGGCGTCGGGAGGTTCGTGAGGAGGAAGGAAATGTCAAAGAGAACGGGGCTTGGCAGAGGACTGGGAGCTTTTTTTGGAAATGATTACGAGGATGCAGAAGCGGGAAAAAGCAGCGCAAAGCCATCGGATGAAGCCGGAAAAAAGACTTCCGTTCGTGAGACGGAACAGGAGATAGAGAAAAAGAGCCTGGAAGAGCTGGATATGGTGCTTCCGGGATCTAAAAAACAGAAAAAATCGGCGTCTGCCGGAAAGACAGCTGCGAAAACAGTGGGAAAAGGCAGCCGTGTGGGAGTTGCAAAGGCATCCGGAAAGACGACGACAGAAGGAAAAACCCGCACAGCCGGGGAGACGGCGGCAAAATCGAAGACACAGACGGCAAAAGCGGAGCCGGTCGTAAAGATCGTTGAGGTGGAAAAAGAGAAATTTCTAAATATTTCGGAGATTGAGCCAAATGTCAGCCAGCCGCGTAAGATGTTTGATGAAGAACAGCTCGGAGAGCTGGCAGAATCCATCCGCCGTTACGGCGTGCTGCAGCCGCTTCTGGTTCAGAAAAAGGGCGATCGTTATGAGCTGATTGCCGGAGAGCGCCGGTGGAGAGCTGCCAAACTGGCAGGATTTCGGGAAGTTCCGGTGATCGTGCGCGAGTATACGAGACAGCAGACGATGGAGATCGCCCTGATCGAGAATGTACAGCGTGCAGATTTAAATCCGATTGAGGAGGCGAAAGCCTACCAGATGCTGATTCAGGAGTTTGGGCTGCGTCAGGAGGACGTGGCAGAGCGCGTAGCGAAGAACCGTGCGACGATCACGAACAGCATGCGTCTTTTGAAACTGGATGAGAGAGTGCAGGAGATGCTGATTCAGGACCGGCTTACCGGAGGTCATGCAAGAGCGCTTCTTTCGCTGGAAGATGGTGAAAAACAGTACCAGTTGGCGCTTAAAACAGTAGAAAATCATTTGAGCGTCCGCGAGGTCGAGCGTCTGGTGAAAGAGCTTTTGAAGCCGAAAAAGGCGAAAAAGAAAGCAGAGCCGGAACGCGATATGGAGGTCTTTTTCAAGGATGTGGAAGAGAAGCTGAAAGGAGTTATGGGAACGAAGGTTTCGATCAACCGCAAGGATAAGAATAAAGGCAGAATCGAGATCGAATACTATTCATCAGCGGAACTGGAACGTCTGATTGAGCTTTTGGAGTCATTAAGACAGTAATCACACAAAATTCGTCCCAGGGGACGGATGATGGGAAATGAGGAATGAAAGATGGAGAGCAGTATTTTTAGCGGGATTGGCATCGATCCGGGGGTTATCGTGATCGTTCTGGCGATCCTGACACTCATATCATTTATTGCGTCCGTCATCTGTTTTTCGCAGTATAGGAAGTTGTATCGCAGATATGATATGTTTATGCGGGGAAAAGATGCGGAGACGCTCGAAGACACGATCATGGAACTGGTGGATGAGACCGAGTATCTGCGGGCAAAGGACGGAGATACAAAACGCCTGGTGGATTCGGTTGTCTCCAAGGCGCAGGCTGGATACCAAAAAACCGGTATTGTCAAGTACAATGCGTTTAAGGGCATGGGCGGCAATCTGAGTTTTGTCATTGCCATGCTGGATGATAACAACACGGGATTTGTGCTGAATTCTGTTCACAGCCGTGAAGGCTGTTACCTGTATCTGAAGGATGTCGTAGAGGGCAAGACCGAGGTGCTTTTAGGAAGTGAAGAGAAGGAAGCACTGGAGCGTGCGCTTGGGTATAAGTAAAGAAAATAAAGGATAGAAATGAGGCGGCTGTATGTGTTGGCAGCAGCTGCGGATTGTAGTTAGAAGGAGTCAATATGCATCGTTTTTTGCGAGCTGCCGGATTTAGTATGTATCAGAAGAAGAAGGACATCCGTGCCCTGCTTCGCTGTCTGGCGAGAGAGGCGGGAACCTCCAGCTGTCTTCAGCTTGACAGGGAGACCGAATTATATGAGATCAAGACAGAAGTTGCGCCGGGGATCGGCGTGGCGATGTATGGGGAGCTGAATGAGCAGGATGAGATGGAGATAGAGTATTATTATCCCTATATCCTGAACGAGGAGGTAACCTCGCGGGCAGAATGTTCCATTCAGCGTCATACGGAGAAGGAAACCTATGCGGGGCTTCTGGATGAGTATAAGGTAGGGCTTTCGCTGATCTTTTATCTCTTGAATCCGATCGAATACAGGGAGTGTTACCGGAAAGAGCGCGAGCGCTTACAGGTGAATTCGGTCAGCCTGGCAGGATTTGCCAATCGGGGCAAGGTGCTTCTTCCGATCAAAAAGACGGCGCTGCAGATTGAAAAAGCCAAAGTGGCGGCGAAAAACCGGGATGAACTTTTGGAAGCGGCAAAAAATGGCGACGAGGATGCGATGGAGTCCTTAACAATCGAGGATCTGGATCTCTATTCGATGGCATCGCGCCGGGCGACGAGAGAGGATATTTATTCGATCGTCGATACAACTTTTATGCCAAGCGGGATCGAGTGCGATCAGTATTCGATTTTAGGCGAGATCAAAGAGGTTATATGTAAGAAAAACCGGTTTACCGGCGAGGAAATCTATGATCTCAAGGTGGAATGCAACGATCTGTATTTCCGCGTGGGTATCAATAAGATGGACCTGCTTGGAGAACCGCTTCCGGGACGTCGGTTTAAAGGAAAAATATGGATGATGGGAACGGCTCATTTTGCGTAAAGGTCTATAAAAAATCATCGGTTCCAAAAGTGCCTACCCGTGAACAGCTACACAGAAATTGCATACGGAGCATGTGAGAAGAGAAAATAGTTGCGGAACACATGAAAATGAATTATAATAAAATGCAGTATGAAAATACGATATATGTTTCACGTGAAACATATAAATCTCTGTAGCTCAGTAGGATAGAGTGTTCGCCTCCTAAGGTAGAACCATGGCGGAACCCTTTTGAAGAAAAAGGGTAGCGTTTGAGGATCACTTAAGGAAGCGAAATCTGAAAAATCAGAAGAGATAAGAAAGAGATAATTCATCACGAAAGTGATTGAGTTCATAAAGTTGGTCGCCGTGACCGAAAAGGCTGAAAAAGCCCGAAAATACGGCATTTGTTCCCATAGTTAAATGGATATAACAAGCGCCTCCTAAGGTTGCGTTACAACGGCCACCTCAAAAAAAACTAAATAAGGGATTGCAGTTCGACTTTGATCGGGCTATAATCATATATCAGACACGTCCATATAGCTCAGCTGGATAGAGCACAC
>ERZ860388.716-NODE-716-length-24814-cov-4.314391_pt1 | contig 24814 bp, 25 predicted proteins | sample MGYA00509978_ERZ860388 | MGnify/ENA primary metagenome ERZ860388 (study PRJEB30046, sample SAMN00715225) | human gut metagenome | study: EMG produced TPA metagenomics assembly of the A metagenome-wide association study of gut microbiota in type 2...
CTTCCGATTTATAATACAATTACAATCGAAGAAACCGTGCTTCCGGGAACAGGTATTGAAATAAATTTGATGTCAGAAGAAGAAGTTATTGATGAAATGATTTTCGATAACATTCCAAAAGATGAAAATAATATAGTTTATAAAGCAGTAGAAATGCTTTATAATTCAATCGGTCAAGAACCTTCAGAACTGAAGATTAATATACAGTCGCAAATTCCTATAACAAGAGGCCTTGGAAGTTCTGCAGCTGTAATCGTAGGAGGGCTTATTGCAGCTAACAAACTTTTAGGCTCGCCTGCTGATGAAACAGCACTTCTTTCAATAGCAACAGAGGTTGAGGGACATCCTGATAATGTTGCTCCGGCTATTCTGGGAGGTTTCGTAATGGCTTCACAGGAAGATGACGGTTCAATTGTATACAGAAAACTTGATTGGCCTCAAGATTGGGATATTACAGTATGTATTCCTGATTTTGAACTTTCTACTAATATTGCACGCTCTGTTCTGCCGGAACAAATTCCTATGCAGGATGCAATATTTAATGCTAAACACCTTGCAATGCTTGTAGAGGCTGTTAATACAAAAGATACTAAATTAATGAAAATAGCACTCCAGGATAAACTCCATCAGCCTTATAGAGAAAAGCTCGTGCCTGGTATGCGTGAAATTATGGAAGCATTTAAGCATGAAGACGGCGTTCTAGGCTGTGTTTTATCAGGGGCCGGCCCGACAATGCTGATTATATCCCACAAATATGATGTGGATAAGATTAAATCCACAGTACGAGAAATATGGGAAGGCCAAAGCATCAAAACTGATATAAGAACTTTAAAGATTGAACCTAAAGGTGCTGAAATCCTCGAGGCGTAGGGGGAAATTAGATAATATAGTTAATTACTCTTCAATTAAACTAAAATTTTCTCCAAGTTGGTCTTCAACCATAGCAATCAATTCAGAGCATCTCATTCCCAATGCGTTTGCAATTGCCCAGCTTGTAATTAGTTTACATTGAACCTCTCCCCGTTCTACTCGTAAAATTTTGCTTTTATCAAAGCCATAGCTTTCTGCAAACTTACTTGCAGACAAACCAGTGCGTTTATCTCTTAATTCTTTAATCACATTGGCAAGGCTTTCTGTTATTCGTTGCATTTCTTTTGTAATATATTGCATTTCTTACACTTCTAATATTATTACCTATTTTTTAACGACTGCTCAATCATTATTATAAGTTAGTTCTTGTATTTTATAATATACTTTTGTGAAGAGTTCTTCATTTTGTTTAATTTTTTCTAATTTTACCAAGAGCTCATTGTATGCTTTTTCTATATCAATTTTTTCTTCGGTTTTAAATAATACATCTGGTTTTATTTTTAATGCATAAATAATATTTTCTATAGTTTGCTGGCTTGGATAACTTTTTCCATTTTCAATTTTGCTTAACGCTGAAGGTTCTATGTTAATCATTTCTGCAAATTGTTCTTGCGACAGGTTACGAATTTTTCTAGCCTTGAAAACATTATTTCCTATAATTTCACGTATATCCATAATATTATTTTAATTTTATTTTGAATGTAGTATAATGTCCTCGTAAGAATAAAATATTCCCACAAAGAAAACTTGGAGATTTTACTTATGCAATACTTTTAGAATATTATAAGCATCATTTAATTTATCTTGTGGAAAGGTTTGTAATAATCGGGTTATATTTTTTATTGAATCAGCATGGTTGTCTAGTGTTATTGTTGGCCTTGCAGTAAAGAAAAGACTCGGATGTACATCCAGTGCATCACATAATTTTGCCAAAGTTTCGCTCTTGATAAAATTTTTACCGGCTTCTAAACGGTAGATGGTTCCGGCTTCTACACCAATACGTTCACCAAGTTTCTCTTGTGTTAAGCCTTTAGCTTCTCTAAGTTCTTTAAGCGAATTTCCTAAAATCTTTTGAATATCTTTACTATCCATAAAAACATGATAGGTTATTTGTTTACCCATCTCCACATCATAAAATTCATAAACTAATCATATTGCAACTATTTAAAACATAGTATACACATTAATACTCATGACATAATTAAAAGGAGAAAAAGATGAAAAACTTACTAACAACATTAATTCTATTAATAATCACAGTTGGAGTTGTTTTCGCCGATACAAAAATCCCTGTTCAGCTTATCAAAATCAAAGATGGCGATACTGTTGACGTTAGAATTGAGAAAAACACATTTCCAGTAAGATTAATAGGAATTGATTGTTATGAAACAGGCAGAATACATCGGGCATATCACCAGGCGTATGACAATAATTTATCAATTGATGAAGTTATTGCAAGAGGAAAGCAATCAACAGTTAATGAAGATTTACAAAAAAACGGCGGATGCATGATTTATGATTACAAATAGCAAAGACGCGAGCTTTGCTCGCGCCTTTGCTTATTATTCTATATTAACTAAACATTAATATCTTTTACAGATAATGCAATTCTGTGTTCTTTCGGTGTGAATTTCTTGATTAGTACATCAACTTCAGAACCTACTTTAAACATATTGAACGGATTTACGTTTTCATCAGACATTTCTGATACAGGAAGCAATGCTTCAACACCAGGGAAAATATTAATAAAAGCACCAAATGTAGTAACTTTATTTACAGTTCCCTTTACTATTTGCCCTTCTTCAAACTGTCCTTCAATTTGCTGCCAAGGATTTTCACCCATTCTCTTTAATGATAAAGAAATTCTCTTCAATTCATTGTCAATCTTGATAATTTTAACTTCAATTGTATCACCTAATGTTAAAACATCAGAAGGGTGTTTAATTCTCTGCCAAGAAATTTCTGAAATTGGAAGCAGACCATCGATACCATTGATATCAACAAATGCACCAAAATCAGTAATTCTTACAACATTACCTTTAACAATTTGATCTTCTTCAAGAGAAGAAAGAACGTTATCAACAACCTGATCTCTTTGTTCAGCAACAGCCTGTCTTTGAGAAAGGATAAGTTTATTTTTCTTAGGGTCAGCTTCAAGAACTTTAACTTCGATTTTCTGATCAATAAGACCTTCAAAAGGAGTTCCTGTTCTCAATTGAGAAGATGGGATGAAGCCTTTAAGATCAGCCACGTCAACTAATACACCGCCTTTAACAGTTGAAACAACCTTAGCAAGAATTGTATCACCCTGAATTTTAGCGTCATTTAATTGAGCCCATGCCTGAGCAAATGCAATTCTCTTTAATGATAACTGCATAGGATCATCGTTGTTTTCTTCTTTTAAAACATAGAATTCTCTGGTATCACCAATTTCTAATTCTTCTACGTCGCTTGAAAGTTCTCTATTAGATAAGAATGCTTCCATTTTAGCACCCTTTACACTTACTAAATAACCTTCTGATTCTTTTTTAATCACTGTACCTTCAACGATATCAGCTACATTGTTAGATTTAGCAAAGCTTTCTTCTAACAGCATTTCAAATTCATCTAATACTTGTGTCATATTTATTTTCCTTTCTGTATTTTGTCAATAACTTTATCTATTATTTTTTGCGGAGTTGAAGCACCGGCAGTAATACCGATAGATTTAACTCCTTCTAATAATTCTGTATTAAGTTCAGTATCGTTTTCAATATGAACTGTTTTTGTGCAGGCTTTAAGAATTTCTGCCAGATGCGAAGTATTAGCACTTTTTTTGGAGCCCACTACAATCATTAAATCGCTTTCTTTTGCAAGCTCTTTTGCTTCTTTCTGCCTCATTGCTGTTGATTGGCAGATTGTGTTATAAATCAAAACTTCTTTTGCAATTGTATTAAGATAATTAACGATGAGATTTAATGAAGAAACCATCTGCGTGGTTTGAACAACTACACCAACTCTTCTATGAGATTTAATCTCAGCTTCATACGGAGCAAGTTCTTCAATTGATGCTGCAACCACAACTTTATCAGAGTACAAATCAGCATTTGCTTTAATAGCCATTACTTCCGGATGATTAGATTTGCCTACAATTACAACAAAATAATCATTTTTAGCAAGTTCTACAGCTCGCTGCTGAACTTTTTTAACGTCAGGACAGGTTAAATCAACAAGTTCAAATCCGGCATTTTTAATTTGCTCAAAAATTTCCGGTGCAGCACCATGGCTTCTGACAATGCAAATTCCGTCACCTTGCTCAGGTATTTCATTTATAGTTTTTATACCCATTTTTTCTAACTCATTAATAACATCTGTGTTATGAATGAGTTCGCCTAATATATAAATATTTTTATCAGGGTTTTCCTTTTTTAACTTTATAGCAGTTTCTACGGCTCTTTTCACTCCGTAACAGAACCCTGCAAATTTGGCTAGTTTGATATCTGGATTACTCAAAAAAATTGTAATTCACTTTCTAAAGAACTAGAGGTTTCCCTCAGTACCAACATTAAACTATAAAATAATCCAAAAGTAAAGAGTTCCTAATTAGCAAGCAATTTTAGTCCTGTAATTCCAGATACAATTAAAGCTATGCAAATTAGTTTCGAAATAGTTAATGGTTCTTTAAAAATAAGTATGCCCAAAATAACAGTTCCAATTGTTCCAATACCTGTCCATATTGCATAAGCAGTTCCTAACGGCAGTTGTTTAAGAGCCTGCGACAGAAAATAAAAGCTCAGTATCATACTAATAACAGTAAAAACAGCAGGAAAAATTTTAGTGAATCCGTGAGAAAACTTTAACCCTACAGCCCAGCTGATTTCAAAAAGCCCGGCGACCAATAAATAAAACCACTGCATTTTAAACCCTCCTTTCGATTAGAAAGCCAGGGAGAAATCAAATGATTTCTCCCTGGCTTTTATCCTTCCGTGTACTTTAAAATTATATTTTAAAGTGTTCTCTCTTGGACCAGCCGGAATTCTACCGCGGAACCCTAGAAAACTTTTAATATTCAGTAAAAAATGGGTGTGGTGGGACTCGAACCCACGACCAATTGATTAAGAGTCAACTGCGCTACCAACTGCGCCACGCACCCATATACAAGCTTGGAAATACTACGAAGGACTAATTTCATTTACCCCCGCACCCATATATGACATTAAAATATTATCACAAACATTTTTTATTTCAAATACATAACAAAATTTTTTTTGTTTATACGTTTAACTTAATATGAAACTCATTACAGATTACAGTATTAATAAAAAATTTCCGGCTTTTCAAGGATTACGCAGTAAGCATAAAACCCTGCAAGATTTATTTAATAACATGCCTGCGGAATGCTTTATTCCGCAAAAATCAATCGAAAAAATTTCAGAAATTAGACCTGTAATGCTTGCAGGAACAAAATGCAGAAACTCTATTCCTTTGAGAAAATTCTGGGATTTTTTTGAAATCGATAAAAAGACATTCTTAAAAGGTTTTTCTACGAACAAAGATGGTTTTGCAAACAGTTTTCTAAAAACAAAATCCTGTATACCAATTTCTACATCATATATTCATGACTGTTCCGTAATGTATCTCTTCAATAAAGAAACAAAGACGCACGCTCTTTACCATGCTGCGCCTGACTGTAAATTAGAAACATTAAATTTTATGATAAAAACTCTTATGCCGGAAGGTTTTACCAAGGGAGCTATCATACCGGGCGATTCAATTTTTTACAGAAAACACAGACATAACATGGAAAATATGTTTAATCTTATGAAACAGTCCAATCCGCACGCACTTATTAATGTTTACCACGGCACTACAAGATATCCAGAAATTACAGGTTACAAGGGATTTGTTTATGAAATTCCAAACAAAAAGGTCAAAGAACAAATGCTGGATGGTATACTGGATGCAGAAGATTTTGGACAGGCTACTTTTAAAATATTAAACCTGCAAGGCTATAATACTTTTGAAAACATTAATCTTTGCAGTACAAAAGATGAACTTTATAAATTAAAACAAGCTTTCAAACAAGCAAAATATCCACCGGAAATTTTTAAAATATTATCAAACATAATTGATGCAAGAGAAGCTGAGTTATAAAAATAGCAAAAAATTTTTTTACGGGATTTAATATATACGTTATGAACATTTCAAAAATTCAAACTACACCAAATTTTTATAATACACAGAAACCGCAAAAAAGAGAATTTATAGACATTATCTCTGATAATGTTAGAAATCCGCGAGACGTAAATGATTGTGTTGCAGTGCCAAGAGGGATTTTTAAAGCCTATATTTACCTTATGGCAGGAAGCGGATTGATTTCTATTGCAAACTTTTTACCGCAGAAATGGAAAGGAATAAAAACTTCACTTAATGTTTTAGGTGCCGGCTTAGGAATTATAAGCGCTGTTTACTTCGCGAAACCATTTGCTGTAAAAAGTTTGTCACCTACTGTAAAAAAGGAAGAGCTGAATAAAAATGAAAATAAATAAACTTACCGGCTATCTGGCTGTATCAACTTTACTAGCAGCGTGTGTTTCCAGTACAAATAAAACTTTTAAGCCTCTGCCTGAAAATTTAATACCTGAGCAAATAGAGCATAAAGTAGATTCCTTGAGCAAAGAAACAAAGAAAATTATGAATGATACAACTTATCATTTTTATGGCAGAGATACGCTGAAACTTAATAAAAATTTTGCAGATAAAACTGAAAAGTTTTTGAAGGAGATTAATAAACAAGCAAAATCTAATGACAAACAAGTTGTTGTTGATAAATATACAGCTCTAGAACCGTTATATCCCTGGAAACCTGCTTCACCAATGCGTGTTCCCAAAACAAAATATGTTTATGCCGGCGAACATATAAATCACAAGGCTGTAATAAAAGATTCAAAAATTTTTACTACAGATTCAACAGACATGTACATTCCGGTAGAATATTACGGTCAAATTAATCCAAAAGTTTCAAAATAAAAAAGAGGATAAGCTCACGCTATCCTCTTTCTAAACTTTTTGCTTAAATCAAACTATCTTAATTTAACAGTTACTGATTTAGCTTTTTGAGTGTATTCAAGTTTGTCTTCTCTTGATAACCAGCCTAAGCCCATTTCAGCAAAGTTTTCGTTTAAGCTAAGGTCTTTTTTCATTTTATTAATAGAAACTTCACCTTTGTTAGAAAGGTAGTTGTAGATTTGACCTGCTGATTCAATGATTTGTTCTTGAATACCTAATTTGTTGCTTTCTTTAACTCTTGCCATTTTAAATCTCCTTCTTAAATAGTGTCACTGTAATAAACTTACCCATTTATTGTATTAAAAATTTTCTTATTTGGCAAGAGGTTTGAACCGTGTTTATGGTAAAATAGTCCATAAGGAGTATGTTATTAAATTTTATTAAAGTCGATTTTCGAACTAAAGTATTAGTTGAAAAATATACAGAGCTTATTTCTGCGGGTGTAAAACCTTCGGAAATACTGGTTCTTGTCCAAAATTCAACTTTAAAAAAACAATTTGTTGATAAAATTTTAGAAAACATCAAAATTGATGCAATTGAAAAACTTAATGTTCACTCATTTTTTTCAATTGTATATAATACACTCATTGAAAACTGGTGTTTTATTGAAAATGCTATACCTTCGGATAAACATTTTATCCTTCCAAACCTTGTCGGGCTTGAGGTTTCACAATTTTTACTTAAAGATATTTTAAAACATGTTGAAGTTAAGGGTTATAATTCTAAAAAATCTTTGCTTCATCAAATTTTCAGAAGATATTCTTTGATTGTACAAAATCATCTTTCTAATGAACAGATACAGGAACGTTCGAAAATCTTGAAAGAATCTTTTGCAGATGATGCAGAACTAATTATAAAAAAGCTTCTTTCATCCACCCTGAAATCCCGCAGTTTAGACTATCTCAGACAAACCCTGATTTTCAACCATGTATATAAACATACTGATTATTTCAAAAACATTAAATACCTTCTTGTTGATGATGCGGATGAAATGACACCTGTTTGTTTTGATTTTATAAGCTATCTGAAACCCCAGTTAAAAGATTGGATTATATGTTTTGACTCGTTAGGTTCAAGCCGGTGCGGTTATTTGAGTGCAGACACGTCGATTGAGTGTAAACTAATACACTTATTCAATGAAGATGTTCAGACTGATAAAAATATTTTTTCACAGGGAGAAATAATATTTTCTAACATATTAGAAAATAAGCATGAAAGATTGGAAAATTTTACATTAACCTCGCTCTCCAAACGCGCTGAAATTCTTGATTTCACGATTGAAAAGATACAAAACTTATTCAAAAAAAATATTCCTGCAAGCGATATTACAATAATTACTCCGCTTCAGGATGACATGCTCAGGTTCACACTGGAAGAAAACTTAAAACATTCATGCAATCTTATGTTTTTATCCGGCAGCGAAAAACTAATTGATAATCCGCTTGTAAAAGCAAGTTTAGGTATATTGAAACTCATGCTTGGTATTGAAATTTCTGAAATGGATTTGAGAGTTATTTTGTCGGATTATCTTGGAATACCTTTAAAATACTGTTGTCCGATATTTGAAGGTTATAAGAAAACCGGCGGCTTCCCGCATATTTCTCTTGAATTTTATAACGAAAAATACCAGAAATTTATAGAGGTATTCGAAGAAGTAAAAGAAAAAAATACAAAACTTTCTACTAAAGTCTTTGATTTGTTTTACAAACTTGTGGACTTTGCAGATGAAACCAAAATAAACAAGTTTAATTTTTTTATTAAACAGTTAAGAGATTTTGAGAGCGTACTTGGTGCGAAAACAGTAATCGAACGTGCTGATGAGATTATTACACAGATTGAAAACTCGATTATTGCGGAAAATCCATCAACAACTTTAGAAATCGGCGAAAATGATTTAGTAATTGCAACACAGCAAAAAATCATTGATAACAAGATATCATCAAAATATCAGTTCTGGCTTGATGTTTCACATTCTGACTGGGTAAAAACCGACACAGGGCCGCTCTATAACGCCTGGGTATTTCAGGCCGACTGGACAAAAGACGAATATACGGTTGAGGATGATATTTTTCTTGCAAAACAAAAAACGGCAAGAATTTTGAGAAAGCTTCTTTTGCTTGCACAAGAACATGTCTGGGCATGTTCAAGCCTTTTTGACCCGTCAGGAGTTGAAAACCTCGGCGGCATTGAGGATTATCTCGCTGGCGAAGCAAATGAAGATGATAATAACGCTAAGCCTGTATTTAAAATAACACCGCGTGATGATCAGAAACCTGTACTTGATTATAAAAAAGGTTCAATGGCTATTTCTGCGGTACCGGGTGCCGGTAAAACAACAATTCTTCTTGCTCTTATTATCAAACTTATAGAAAGAGGAGTAATTCCTACAAACATTTTCGTATTAACTTACATGGACTCTGCTGCCAGAAACTTCCGCGAAAGAATTAAAAATATGTGCCCAAATACAACACTGCTTCCAAACATAAGCACAATTCACGGACTCGCATTAAAAATTATTAAAGAAAACTCAAATTTTGAAAGGTTAAACCTTTCTGCTGATTTTGATATTTGCGATGATACGCAGAGAATGAGAATTATCAAAGGCATAACAGGAAAATTTACAAAAACCGAGGCTGATGAATTTGATAGAGCGATTTCTGTTTTAAAATTACAGGAAGGTGACATTAGTAAACCATCGAGCGACAAGAAGATAGAAAAATTCAAGACATTTTTCAAAGAATATCAGGCTCAATTGAGAGAAGCAAACCTTATTGATTATGATGATATTTTAATCATGTCAGTTAAACTTCTGGAAAATAATCCTGATATTTTGGAATATTATCAAAACATATGCGAATACATTATTGAGGATGAGGCACAGGATTCATCAGGTGTTCAGCAAAGATTAATAGGTTTATTGAGCGGCAAGCACAAAAACCTTATCAGATGCGGTGATATCAATCAGGCTATTACAACAACGTTTTCCAATGCGGATGTAGAAGGTTTCAGAAGATTTATTGCGGAAGCTGATACAACAGTTGAGATGAATCACTCGCAAAGATGCACGCAGGATGTCATGACATTAGCAAACAATCTGGTGAATTTTGGAAATGAAATTCTTCCAAAAGCATTTTTCACAAGCTATATGCAGGGGGTAACAGGGAAAAATCCGGTTAGTGAAAACGCGATTTTCTCAAGAGTTTTTGAAAATGCGTTTGCTGAAAGAAACTTTGTTTTGAAAGAGATTAAAAATATTCTTACGAGAAACAAAAATGCAACAATCGGAATACTTTTGAGAAACAATTATCAAGTGGCATCCTGGGCCGGCTTTATTAACGATGCGGGCTTGAAAAGTATTACGAGAAGCGAATCTTTGGGACAAAAAGGAGTGTTTAATACAATTTTTTCCATTCTTAAATTTATCCAGAATCCGTTTGATAATGAGGTTCTTGTATCAACGTACGAAACACTTGCGGATTTAGGTTTTTATAAACAAAGATTACAGCTTGAAATCAGAGCCTCGGAAAAACCTTTTATTGAAAAGGACGGAGATGATATTGAGTCGGCTGCTCTTGCGCAATTTTTGTGGGACATGCAATACTGGCTTAACTCTTCAACGCTGCCTCTGGAAGAGTTGGTAATAAGAATAGGACTTTTTTATTACACGAGTGATATTGAAAAATCCAATGTTTATCTGATTGCAATTCTTGTAAAACGTTTGAATGCGTCCGGCAAATTTGATTTGACATTACAAAGACTGGAAGAGCTTGCGAAAAAGCCGACTTTAAGCGGATTTAAATTTTTCTCAGAAGATGAGGACAAAGATGCAATGCGCGGAAAAGTTCAGATTATGACGCTTCATAAATCCAAAGGTGACGAGTTTGAATATGTGTTCCTGCCTGAGATGGCGGAAAAAAATCTCTCTATTGATGTTAGTAAAGCAAAAACCAAGGCATCCACAATTTTTATGGAAGAAGTCCGCGCGTTTAATCCTTCTTACAAGAGTAAATCTGAACTTGAACTTCGAGAGTTTAATTCAGAAGAGAGTTTACGCCTGCTGTATGTAGCGATAACACGTGCACAGTTGAAACTCTATATCACAACTTCCGCAAAAGCAAAGGGCTGGGGCAACAAAGAAACCGAACAAGAGCCGAGTGTGATTTTTAATCATATTTTGTAAAGTTCTTGCAATAAGACATCAAACTATACTATTATTAATTAATGAGGAGATTTAATATATGGCAATAGAACAATATACTGAAAGTATTGCTTTACAAGAAATGCGTTGCAATATAGGAAAAAACCCTTTTGGATACGTTTTTCCGCAGGGTGATGTTGAAGCCATTGATAAAATCGAAAAACTGCTCAAAGCAGCGGGAGGTAAACCTAAAGAATGTCCCCTAAATGATTATCATACTTGTGGTTTAGGTAAGGCCAAGCCAGAATATATAATAACATTTAACGATGATACATCTACAATTATCGTGGTTGAATGTAAAAGATTAATTTCAAAACACAAATCAAAAGATTTAACTAAGCCAAAAGACTATGCTATAGACGGTGTGTTATATTATGCAAAATATTTAAAAAATGAATATAATGTAATCGCAATTGCTCTAAGCGGTACAAAAAAAGAAACAATGAATGTTAATACTTTTTACTGGCCCAAACAACAAGAAAACTATACGGAATTAAAAAAAGCCAAAGATATAATTCTTGAACCATTAAATTATATTGAACTTATTAAAGGCAACAAATTAAAAAAAGCATATTCACTTGATGAAATTAGAGAAACTGCCATTTTGATGCACAACTCATTACGAGAAATTAAAGTAAATGAAACTCATAAACCGATATTTATAGCAGGAATTTTAATTGCTTTAAATGATATTGATTTTTGCAAAACCTATTCTTCACTGACTTCTTATAAGCTTGTTATGCAAAATATTCAAACAGCTATAGAAAATATATTGTCAGAAAGTGATATCAAAAATAACAGAATAAACTATATTAAACAAGTTTTTAAAACATTACAAGACAATACTAAATTTGCAGAAATTCCGCTTGGACATAAAAACTCTATTACATGGTATATAGAACAATTAGAATTAAAAATAAAGCCTATGATGGATTATGCAGATAGCACGATTGATGCACTAGGAGTATTTTATCATGAATTTATCAAATATTCTGGAGGAGACGGAAGCGGACTTGGAATAGTTCTCACGCCTCAGCATTTAACGGAATTTATGTGTGATGTTGCCGGCATAAATAAAAATAGCAAAGTCGTTGATATATGCTGCGGTTCAGCTTCATTTCTTGTTACTGCAATGAGCAAAATGTTTAAAGGTGCAAATCCCATAGAAATTGAAAATATTAGAAATAACGGACTCTATGGAGTTGAATTTGATGATGGGCTATATACTTTAGCAATCACAAATATGATAATACGTAAAGATGGTAAATCAAATATTTATAAAGGTGACTGTTTTAATCCTGAAATAACCAAGGCTTTAAAGAATAATAACATAAATATTGGACTTATAAACCCACCATATTCCCAAAACGACAAAGAAGAGTTAGAATTCACTGAGCATTTACTTGAAATATTAACTCCTGGTGGAACTGGAGTAGTTGTTCTTCCGGTTAGTTGTGCAATCGGCACAAAATTCAAAACTACACGTGAACGTTTAATGAAAAATCACTCTTTGAAAGCCGTTTTCAGTATGCCTGATGACATATTTTACCCTACTGGTACTAATGTTTGCGTAATGGTATGGGAAGCTCATACTCCGCATGACAGCACTCAAGAGACTTTTTTTGGTTTTTGTAAAGATGATGGTTTTGTCAAACGTAAGAAACTGGGCAGAATAGATGCTTATAACAGATGGCAGGAGATAGAACAAAAATGGCTCCAATTATATCGTAACAAAGACGTTGTTGATGGACTCTCCGCAAGACATTGTGTCACCCATAATGATGAATGGCTATGTGAAGCTTATATGAAAACCGATTATTCAAAATTGACTGAAGATGACTTTAAGCAATCAGTTAAAGATTACTTTGCATATTTGATTAGAAATGGAGAGATATAATGCATCACCTTGACAAATGGAAAGAATTTAAAATTGGTGATATATTTTCTCAAGAGCGAGGAAAAGAAAAAGCTCCAAATCAAAATTTAAGTGGAAATATCATTTTAATCAATGAAATTAGCAGTAATAACGGTTTTACAAGACTTGTTGAACCTACATGTATTTTTAAAAGAAACGCTATTACTATTTCCATTAATTGTGCTCAAAATGTATTTTACCAAGATAACGATTTTTGTGCTTCTGTCAACATTGCAATTATTCGAAATAAGAATCTTAACAAATATAATGGTTTATTTATTATAAGTATACTCAGACAAGTTTATGAAAATTATTCTTATGGCTACAAAATTTCTAAAGAAAAAATCAATAATACATTTATCAAATTACCAGCAAAAAACAACGAACCTGATTGGGAATTTATGTCCAATTACATAAAACCTTTATATGAAAAAATTAATAAAAAAATACAAATCAAACATAAAAAAAATGATATTTTGATTTTTGACTATGAAAATTGGACCGAATTCAAATTAAGAGACTTATTCCAATTTTACAAAGGGAAAAGACTTACCAAAGCTGATATGCTAACAGGAAATATAAATTTCATTGGAGCTATTAGTGAAAATAACGGAGTAAGAGAAAAAATAGACATAGATAATTGCTATCAGCCAAATTGTATTACAGTTAATTATAATGGAAGCGTTGGAGAAGCTTTTTATCAATCTGAACCATTTTGGGCTTCTGATGATGTTAACGTTCTGTACTCCAAGGGATGGAAATTAAACCAATATATCGCAATGTTTTTAATAACTATTATAAAAGCAAATCGCTATCGTTTTGGTTACGGTCGTAAATGGACCCTTGAAAAAATGCAAAACACAACAATAAAACTTCCGGTAAAATCTGACAAGCAACCTGATTGGCAAAGAATGGAAAACTATATAAAATCTTTACCATATGGTAATTTTATCTAAATATTATACGCAATAAACCTGCAGAGTTCGATAATTTTTTCGGGGTAAATACCGATTATCAGAGTTGCAATTGCCGTCGCAATTAGTACAAATTTCTGCGAAAATACAGGAGTAAATGTCGGAATATTTTCGTTTTTATCACATTTAACAAATAACGGAATAAGAATTTTTAAATAATAATAAAGAGCCACCACAGTCAAAATCAAAAGCGCCAGCAAGAACGGTACAAAAAACAACCCGGAATTGGCAATCGCAGTAAAAAGATAAATTTTTGCAACAAAACCCGATGTAATAGGTATCCCTGCAAGAGCCAGTATTGAAAACGCATAAGCACCCGCAAGTCCGTGGTTTTTATAAAATAAACCCTGAAAACTGTTTACATCCATATCGTGTTTATCTCCGCAGATATTTAAGAATGCAAATGCCGAAATATTCATCAGTACATAGCATAGAAGATAAAATATTACAGTTGAAAGATTATAAACAGAAACCAGACAGGCCGCTAAGAGAACATAGGAAGAATTTGCCGAAGCCGAACATGCCAGAATAGCCTTAACATTATTTTCTCTCACAGCATATGTATTTGCCCAGAGTGCTGTAATCAAGCTTATCACAGCAATTGTGAAAGTAAGTTCAAAGCTGTTGCTTAAAGGAAACACAAAAAGTCTGCATACAATTCCGAACACAGCAAGTTTAGGTATAGTTGACAAAAAAGCCAGAACCGAGCTTTCAGTCCCCTTATACACATCAATAACCCAGTTGGCAAACGGGAATACTGCAAGTTTTGCGATAAGCCCGAGTACTATCATTATAGAAGCAATTGCATACATTATTGAAGGATCATGATTCATAACGGTTTCATAAATCTCCGAAAGATTTATAGAACCGCAAATTCCGTACAGGTATGAAACTCCGAAAAGAAAAAATCCGGTTGAAATAGCAGAAGTCAGCAAATACTTAAACGAAGCTTCTTTCGAATAATATCCTTTTGCGGCTGCAATCAAGAAATAAGTTGAAAAACTTAAAATTTCAATTGATACAAAAAGCGTTAAAAAATCATTTGCAGATACGATATTCATAGCGCCGAAAATCCCCGCAAGCAGAATTGCATGGAAAGTATAAGCATTACCTTTAATTGTCTTAACAAGGCCTCTTGTTAACAAAGCCGTGAGAAATCCACAGACGAGTATCATGAAATCAAATAATAATGTATAACTATCAGACATTAATGAATCTTTGAGCGCAAAATACTGCGGTTCTGTCTGCACAGTTGTCAGGAGTATAATACTCAAAGAAATACCGATAATTGAAACAAGCCTTGCATATCTATACAGCCTTGGAGAAAAAATCAAGCTGAAAATAAGCTGGAGGATAATAAAACCTCCAAGGCACATCTGCGGTAATAAGATATTAAAAATATCGTTTAACATATTAACCTCCAAGCATCCCTAAAATCGTTTGCGGGAAGAGTCCAAAAATTACCAGTCCTGCTAGAATAGAAGCAAGTACAATAAATTCATGAACGGTTATATCATTAACCTTTTCATACGTCTCCGGCAGTTCTCCGAAAAATCCTTTGTGCAGGAATTTTAACATATAGCAGGAACTTAAAATTAAAAGCGGAAGCGAGAATACAGATACAAGTTTTAATACATCTGAAAAATCTGCGTTCAAAGCACCTATCATTGTAAGGATTTCACTAATAAAAGGCGCAAAAGCAGGTATTCCGATTGATGCAAGAACAATCACCACAGCAAATCCGAACAATCGCGGCATTACAACAGCAATTCCAGAGAGAGTATTAATATCTCTGTTTTTACACCTCAGATAGACAATTCCTGCTATCATAAACAACCCGCAGGTTACAAGAGCATGTGCAACCATATGAAAAACCGATGCAGAAAGCCCGATTTGATTTATTGCACATAATCCCAGAAGAACAAGCCCCATATTGGAAATGCTTGAATAAGCTACAATCCTTTTAATATCAGTTTGAGCATATGCTACAAAAGCTGTATAAATAATATTTACAAGCGCAAAAACAGCTAAAATCGGTGCAATTGTTATAAATGCATCTTCCAGCGTCTGATAATTAAATCTGTAAATACCATAAGCACCGGTTTTTAAGAGAATACCGGCTAAAATCATACTAACAGGAGTCGGCGCATTTGTATGCGCATCCGGAAGCCACGTATGCAGAGGTATTATAGGAAGTTTTACACCAAATCCGATTAAAAGACAGATTGATATCAAATTCTGAATATAATCAGGAATTGATGAAGAATTTATATCAGAAAATACAGCTGATAATATTCCGTTTGAAATAAAGTTGTAATAATGCAGAAGTAAAATCCCGAGCAGCATTACCATACTCCCGAGGAACGTAAACAGAACAAACTTTATTGCAGAGCTTTGAGCCATCGGATTTTCATTTACTCCCCATTTACCCCCGATTAAGAAGTATGCAGGAATTAATTCTAATTCCCAGAACAGGAAGAACACAAACATATCTCCTGCAGTGAAAATACCCAGTATTGCACTCATAAGAAGCATAAGCATTGAATAGTAAAACTTATGGTTTGTGCGGATATTGAATTTACTTGCGAAAGAAGCGAGCAGGAACACAAATGAAGTAAGTGCGGTTAAAATCATTGAGATATTATCAAGCTTAAAAATAAATTTTACACCGATTGATTGTATCCAGTCCAGACCGAAGAAATGAATTTGGTTTACATAAGGATTTGCCGGGTCAAAAAATATCAGCATCAAAATCGTATATAAGAAATGAAACCCGAATACGCTTTTTGAAAATCGTCTTACGACTATTTCATTCCGCGTAAAAAGCGGAGATATCAAAAACATTGATACAACAAGCGGCATAAATATTAAAAATGGTATTGATAAAAATATATCCATATCTCTCCTTTAGCTTATTTGACTTAAAATTACCTTATATGCAATTATTACCAGACTTATTATAACAGTTACCAGTATAAACGCATATGCATTATAGCTCTGCACATTTCTGCTCTGGAGTTTCATATCCCAAAGAGAAAGCTTTCTGGTAAAATCCGCAGTCAGACTTACAGATTTATTCATAATATTTTTTTCTATCCACCCTGCAGTTTTAACCCCGCATTTTGAGGCTAGAATTAATGGTTTATAATTCCCGAAAACCTTTACATCAATAAAGTTCATTGCTTTGGCAAATTTCTCATAAATTTTTGCAAGAACATTATTATAAAATCTTTCTAATAATTTCGGAGTCTTATCAAACTTTGTAAGCAGATTTTTTGTATACAGAAAATAAACAGCAGCCCAGCCTGCAAGCGCGGCCCAGAAAGGCTCGGCAATTTTGTAAGAAACCTTGCCCCGGATTAAGAAATAAAATACTATATTTAATAGAAAAATTAATCCGATTGGTATATATTTAGCAAGATTAATTCTGTTTACAAGCCGTTTGTCCTGCACCATCACAAGCGAAATTCTCATTATATAAAACGCTGTCAAAAAAGCAGTTACGCAATAAATTATTGAAAAGAACGTGTTATTAATAGAAACAAATAAAAATTCTTTAGCAATTACTCCGGAAAAAATAAGTCCGGAAAGGCTCAACCCGCCGAGCAGAAATGTGATATAATTAATAAAGTTTTCATTTTCATCAATTGATAGAAATAACATTGATTTTATAAATGCGTGTGCAATCAAAAATATTAAAGCGGCTTTAACATTTAAAATCCCGATTGCAAAAAACATCAGCCCGAAATTTGCAGAAGTTGAATAAGCCAAAACTTTTTTAGGATGAGTTTCAAGTGATGCCAGCACTGAACAAATAAGAGCTGTTAAAATTCCGAGCCACGCAATAATCTGCAAAACAGGGCCTTCCAGCGTAAATAGCGGAAGCATCCTGATTAAAAGATAAGCACCTGCAGCAACCATAGTTGCAGAATGTAAAAGCGCACTGACCGGAAGTTTTGCTTCCATAGCATCCTGAAGCCACGTATAAAAAGGGAATTGTGCAGATTTTACCGCAGCACCTATTATAAATAATATACATAACAAATAGAAAACAGGAGTTTCTGTATACGCAGAAATCAGAGTCGTTACAGCGTTCATATCCTCAAAAGAAAGCGTTGTAAACGAACGGTTTCCGGCATAATTGTACATAAGATAAGACGCAAAAATTATTCCTCCGAGAAGCGCAGTGTCACCAACTCTGTTCATCAAAAATACACGCCTTGAAGCTTCTGACTTTACGATATTTTTGTAATCAAATCCAATAAGCAGATAAGACATAACTCCTACAAGCTCCCAGAAAAAATACATCTGGAAAAGATTAGGACTGAATAATAAACCTGCCATTGAAAAATTAAACATATTTAAATACGCGTAAAAACGATACTGTTTGGGCTCATCCTTCATATAAGGGATTGAAAACATCTGCACCAGAAAACTTACAAGGAACAAGACAAGCGCAATTATGAGTGACAACTTATCAACATGAAGGCCGAAATCAAGTACAAAATTACCAATTTTTATAAATGGAAAACTTTGTTCAATAGCAGCTGTGAGTTTCAAGAGGCTTACAGAACACAAAAGTATTCCGAAAAATGAAGAAAGCAAAGTAAGCGTATAAATAATTTTATTATTCACATAGACCGCAAAAAACCTTGCACTCATTATTATCAGAAAAATCCAGAGTGGAAGCAAAAGTATTAAATATATGTTATCAAGTATTATATCAGCCATTAAAGCTCCTTATAATGTTCTATACTATCACTGCCTTTTTTCTGAAACATCAGATAAAAAAGATAAAGCGCAACTGCCAGTTCTACAGCCCCAAGACCGACATAGAAAAGCGCTATAATATATCCGTCAAATTTAACATTGTCGCAAAATGAAGCAAATGTCACAAAATTTATGTTAACCCCGAGCAGCATAATCTCTATTGAAATCAAAACTTTAATCATGTTTTTAACAAGAACAGACCCGAGAAGTCCGATTAAAAACATCAACATTCCAATAAATAAATAGTGGTACATTGTTATTTCCATTCTCCGCCCTTTCTGAACTTTATAAGTCCAAAGCCTGCAATAACGATAGTTAACAGCAGTGACACGAGTTCAAATGCCCAGACATAGTTAATAAAAATCCCGCGTGCAAAAGCCCTTATAGTATCAAAAGCATTTACCTGAACAAGCTCCATTGTATGAAAAGTATCCGGACTCATAGCAAGCGACATCATAACAAGATAAATAAATGCAAGCAGGAAAATTCCAGAGCACAAAAGCGTAATATAGGGAGTTATAAAACTTTTTGCCCTGCTGCCGCTTCTTGTAGTAAACATAATGGAAACGCCGACAATTACAGGCACCGCAAGCCCGTATATAGCAGCCTGAATTATTGCATTATATTCAGAGCCTAAAAGGTAGAAAAACAATGCCCCGAAAAAAAACACAACAACTGCTGCAAGAAGCGAATACACAACATTGCGCGCAAAAAGCGCCAGCAGTGCAAATATTGTAATCAGCACTGATGCTGAATAAAAAATTACAGGATTATTAATCATTACAGCCTCCATTATATTTCAATACTAATTCATCGATATCATCAGTTGCAAGTTCGTATTCTTGTGTCAATTTTATAGCCCCCTTAGGACAGTAATACTCGCAGTTGCCGCAAAACATGCATTTTTTCAAATCAACTGTATAAGAAGAAACTTTTCCGTTTTCATCTTTTGTAAAACTTATAGCACCGGTAGGACAAACCTTCTGGCAGATACCGCATCCGATACATCCTTCTACAACAGGCTTTCCTCTGAAATTATCATTAAGTTCACGTTTTTTTTCCGGATATTCTAAAGTTACAGGTCTTTTAAAAAGATGCTTGAATACTGTAAACAGTCCCGCAAATAAACCTTTAATTCCGCCTAGCATACCCCACCTGCCCATCTAATAATAACTGCGATGAAAAAATTCAAAATGGAAAGCGGAAGCAAAACTGCCCACGAAAATTTTAATAAATCAAATGACGCAAGACGCGGGAGAGTTGCTCTTATCCAAATCATAATAAATATCAAAACAGCAGCTTTTGAAAATAACCAGAAAGCTTGTTCAAAGTAGATTAAGAACGAAGAACTGAACAAATATTTCCCGAACGGCGAGAGATATCCGCCGAGAAAAAGAATTGATATAAACATAGCGTTCGCAAACATCATAGCGTATTCACTCAGGTAAAAAATTGCAAACCTCATGCCGGAATACTCTGTATTATATCCGCAAATCAATTCACTTTCTGCTTCCGGAAGGTCAAACGGGCATCTGTTAAGTTCTGCAAGAATACTTATGAACATAATCAAGAACCCTAAAATACACGGAAAAATAAACCAGCATGATGTCTGCGCGAGTGTAATTCCAGTCATATTCATAGAAGATGCCAGAACAACGACAGATAAAATTACAAAAGTTATCGGAAGTTCGTAGCTCAAAACCTGTGCAATACTTCTTGCAGCTCCGAAAAGAGCATATTTATTATTACTTGCCCAGCCTGCTAAAAATACGCTTAAAACAGGAAACGCTGCAAGGATCAAGTACAATACTACATTCGTGCTGGTATTTACAAAAGTAAATTCCGAGCTGTAAGGAATTATTCCGAGAGCAGCAAACATCGGCACAAATACGAGTATCGGCGCAAGATTAAACAGAATTCTGTCTGCCTTATCTGGAGTAATATTTTCTTTGCATAAGAGTTTTAAAGCATCTGCAATTGTTTGCAACAGCCCCCACCATCCAACTCTGTTAGGGCCTTTTCTCTGTGTAAAAAATCCGAGTAATTTCCTCTCAACAAGCACAAGCAGAATTACAACAACAAGTAGAGCTGCTGCAATTATACAAAACGGTATAACATAATATGTTATATCCCCGAAAATTTGAGGAATGTTATGTCTTTTCAAAAATTCTATATATAAAAAGTAAAGATAATTCATTACTTATCCACCTCCGGCAGAATGATATCAAGTGAACCCGCAATTGCAATTGCATCATTAAGATATTCACCCTTAAGAATTTTTCTTAACAGATTTACAGAATAATATGAACCGGTTCTCCACTTGAGTCTGTAAGGACATTTTTCTCCGTCAGAAACTACAAAGCACGAAGCTATTCCGCGCGGCGCTTCAATATCTGCATAATACTCGCCTTCCGGAAGCTTTAAAGTCAACGGATTTATAAGTTTCTGCTCCAATCCGCCTGCTGTTTTTAAATACTCAACTGCCTGATGAACAATCTTAATGCTCTCTTTAATTTCCAAAATTCTTGCCTTATACCTTGCAAAAGAATCACCTTCCTCCAGAACAACAGTTCCTACATCAAACCCCTTATAAAGATTGTCGCTGTTTCTGTAGTCAAAATCAACCCCGCCGGCCCTTAGATTAACACCTGTTATTGCATAATCCAAAGCCGTTTTTTTATCTAAAAATCCTTTTCCGACAGTCCTTCTGATAAAAATAGGATTTTCGGTAATAATCTTTTCGTAATCTTCAAGCTTTTCAGGCAAAATCCTGAGAATTTCTTCAACATCTTGAAGGTCACTAATATCTCTGCGCACCCCGCCAAAGACAAAATAGTTATACATCATTCTTTGACCGGAGATTTTTTCAAAATACCTCAAAATCATTTCTCGTTCTCTGAAAGCATAGAAAAATGGAGATACTGCCCCCAAATCCATTAGAAATGCGCCAATCCACAGCAGGTGAGAAGATATTCTGTTAAGTTCAAGAAGCATAACTCTTATTGCTCTTACTTTGTCATGGAGTTCAATCTCTAATGCCCCTTCAACAATTCTGCATAATAATTCTGAATAGAAAAACCCTGCAAGATAGTCAATTCTGTCAACAGTCGGAAGATACTGGATATATGAGAGTTTTTCGGCCATTTTCTCCATCCCCCTGTGAAGATAGCCCACATCAGGCTCGCAGGAAATAATTTTTTCTCCGTCGAGTTCTAATAAAAGCCTTAAAACCCCGTGTGTTGAAGGATGCTGAGGCCCCAGATTAAGTTTAAGCGTTGTTGTCGTCATTCCAGCACAACCTCGTATCGTCCTGTACATAGTCTTTTCTTAGAGGAAATCCCTGCCAGTCCTCCGGCATATAAAGCCGCTTCAAGTTTTCATTCCCCTTAAAATTAATTCCGAACAAATCGTATATTTCATTCTCATCAGCAATTGCAGACTCAAAAATATCTGTAATTGTTTCTGCTTCATCTTTTACAGAAATTGATATTAACAAGTCTTCTTCATCCACAGTTGAATAAAGATGATAAATAAGCTCAACCAGACCATCAGGTTTATGTACAGCAATAATTTCTTTTAAAATATCATAAGGATAGTTATCTTTAACAAACGCTATAACATCATGCAGTCTGGAGTTTATAATAATCTTATTCCCATCAAGTTCACAATCAGCGAAAACTTTTATAAATTTATCCCAGTCCATCATGCCCTCCTTTTTTAACCAGCTTAAGGTCATGTGAATTTAAAAATTCTTTTCGCTTAAGTATTGATTCTTTTTTAATTCTGTTCTGCAGTTTTCTAATCGCATCCAGAAGTGCTTCCGGTCTTGGCGGACACATTGGAAGATAAATATCAACAGGAATAATTTTATCAATCCCGTTAACAACAGAATAAGATGTTTCACAAAACATTCCGCCTCCGCACGTACAGGCTCCCATAGCAATAACATATTTAGGTTCTGCCATCTGTTCATATAATCTCTGCAAAACAGGAGCCATTTTATAAGTAATTGTTCCCGCGCAGATTAACAAATCCGCCTGCCTTGGAGATCCTCTAAAAACTTCTGAACCAAAGCGTGCTATATCATTATCAGATGCAACAGTCTGCATCATTTCAATTCCGCAGCAGGAAGTCGCAAATGTGAGAGGCCAGAGCGAATTTGCCCTGCTCCAATTAAGAATATAGTCGATTGATGTTACAATTACGCTCATATTCTCCCTACCCCCATTTGAGCACCTTTCTGCCGATTGCATAATAAAGCCCGAACAGCAGCAAGCCGGCAAAGATAAAAGCTTCAATCACAGCAAACAATCCAAGTTCGTTCACAAATACCGCAAACGGGTAAAGAAAAATTGTTTCTATATCAAAAATCAGAAATATTACAGCGTAATGAAAATACTTAATATCAAACTGTATCCTTGCATCTGATACAGGCTGCATTCCACATTCATAAATAGAATTTTTGACAGGGGTTTTATGTTTGTACTGGCATATAAAACCGGCAATCACCATCGCTATAGCAAACAGTGCCGCAAGGATTATAAATACTGATAGACATACAAGTTCTTTCACCTAATAAAACCCTCTTTTCTATATTCTACTAAAAAATTATCTGATATAATAGTTATTATTATACAATGTTAAGATGAAATTCTATGCGACAATTGATTAAGATTTTATTAGTAATATTCTTCATCCTTTCGGTGTACAATCCTTCTTGTGCTGTAATTAAAGGCGAGTTAGAATATCAAATTCCTATTGACTACTCGAAACTTTCAACCGAAGAGCTGGAGAATAAAGCTGGATTTTATTACGGTCTTGCCTTAAAGACTAGTAATGGTAAGGTTAATGAGGATATGACATCTGCATTAAATCTTTATGCAATCTTATCGAACAAAAATCCTGAAAATACTTTTTATAAAATCCGGCTCGGTCATCTTTACGATATTATAGGCAAGGATAGATATGCTAAAGGATACTTTTTTCAAGCAATAGGAACTGACAGCAGCCAGCCGGAGCCGTATTTCAGACTGGGAGAATTTTATTACAGAAGAGAACTTTACAAAAAGGCTTTGAATATGTATAAAGAAGCCTATAAACGCGGATATAGCGGGAACTATGATACGCTTTATAAAATTGGAGATATTTACGAAAAATTCGGTGACACGGAAGCTGCCTTGAAGTATTTAAAGCTTGCGGCTCAAAAAAGCCCTAACAGCGAATTAGATAATAAAATAAAGCGCGTAGAAAATGCAAATGCCATCAATAAAGAATACTATTCAGACACCAGAATAAGACTTATGGAAAGATAGTTTTACTAAAACTCCCAGCGAATATTCTTTTTAATAATTTTAGCCGGAGTTCCGGCTATTATGCAATTTGGTTCCTCAAACTTCTTTGTAACAAATGAATTTGCACCAATAACACAGCCGTCAGGTATAACACCCCCCTTGTGAACAGAAACATTTCTACCCATCCAAACGTGATTTCCAATAATCACATCCTGATCTTCATTTATTCGTTCGCCGGTAGTTAAATCATAGATTGGATGCCCGTCACCAGTCCAAATATTTATTCCATACGAAAACATACAATCTTTTCCAATCATTATTTTTTTACTGTTGCCATCAATTCGCAAATGGGCATTAACAAAATATTTAACATTATCAATCAAAATAGATGAATTATCACCATAAATATCTATTGTAATATTAGAACAACGCTCTATACCTTTGATTTCTACTATATTATTACTACCTGGCATTTCTATTATAAAAAAATTCAACAATTCTGTATCAGGCAGAACAATTGTATTATTTTCTCCTGTAACATTTTTTAAATACTTAAATAATTCTTTTCTATTTGTTATAAGACATTTATTACCGATCTTATCCAATTTATAAACTTTATTGGTTTGATAAACAGTATTAAATTTGAACTTTAAGAACAAAATTTTGTAAACTTTATACTTTCTAGCAGGGTTTCTTTTTTCTTCATAAGATACAGAAAACAGGATATTTAGGAGTTTACCCCCCCCCC
>ERZ860388.719-NODE-719-length-24770-cov-2.949585_pt1 | contig 24770 bp, 17 predicted proteins | sample MGYA00509978_ERZ860388 | MGnify/ENA primary metagenome ERZ860388 (study PRJEB30046, sample SAMN00715225) | human gut metagenome | study: EMG produced TPA metagenomics assembly of the A metagenome-wide association study of gut microbiota in type 2...
TCTTTTGATTGTGTGCTGCATCAGATTTATAGAATCTCTGGTCCTTTATTTTAAAAAATGATTTTTGTTATCTGATTGATATATATGATATTATGTTTTAATTATTAATGTATGTTGTAGCATTGCTGTAATGGAAAATCTTGTGTTCGGTGCTTTGATGTAACATAGTGTATGGTGTTTTTTTGTAAGTGCGGACAGTAGCTTGTACTTTTGTTTCGTCAAAAAGTATTTTATGACTAATTCAATTATTTATTCATTTATATCATGAAAGAGAAAAATCTGCTTTCTTATTGGACGAGGCTAAAACAGGATGCCGGCAGGTGCTTGCTCGCAGTCTCTTTTTGTATGGTGCCTGGTGTGATGCTTTTTGCACAGCAAAAAAACATTACCGGGACAGTACGCGACAAGTTGGGCGAAAGCCTTATCGGTGTATCGGTTTTGGTGGAGAATACAACGAATGGAACGATTACCGATTTTGACGGTAATTATTCGATTGTGGCGTCGGAGGGTGACGTGCTGCTCTTTTCTTATGTTGGTATGGAAACACAACGAAAGACGGTCTCAGGGAGTAATGTCATTGATGTGACTTTGGAAGAAAATTCGGTAATGCTTACTGAAACAGTGGTCATTGGTTATGGTAGTGCTAAAAAACGGGATTTGACCGGAACCATAGTCAATTTTAAGGGCTCGGAATTGGCCGACCGTCCGGCAACAAACCCAATTGCTTCTATACAGGGAAAGGTTGCGGGAGTACAAATTACCAATTCCGGTCAGGCGGGAGCGGAACCGGATATCCGTATTCGCGGTACAAATTCCATCAATGGAGCCAAACCTTTATATATTGTCGATGGATTGTTTAACGACAATATAAACTTTTTGAATCCTGCTGATATAGAGTCAATGGAAGTACTGAAAGACCCTTCTTCTTTAGCTATTTTTGGAGTACGGGGTGCGAACGGAGTGATTATTATCACAACAAAAACTGCCAAAGAAGGGAAAGTAGTGGTCAATGTTAATTCTACGGTAGGCGTCAAGCAGGTGACCGATCAGATACGCATGAAGTTGACCAATGCTCCTCAGTTTATGGAGTTGTATAATGAACAACGTATGAACCAAGGGATTACTACGCCTTATGATTATACTAATTGGCAGGCGAACACCGATTGGCAGGATGAAATATTTCAGACTGGACTGGTAACATATGACAATATTAGTGTTTCAGGTTCGACTGATCGGAGTAAGTTTTATATGGGGCTGGGCTATATGTATGAAGAGGGAATTATCAAACATGAAAACATGGACAAGATTTCTTTGAATTTCAACAGCGAGTTCAAGGTGAGGAATAATTTGAAATTCGGTTTTCAAGTAAACGGTTACAAAGCCAATCCGGCTAATTCTAAATCGGTATCTACAGCTATCATAGCAGCTCCTATTGCTCCTGTGCACGATGTGGCATCGGGCATGTATCATACTTTGCCTGACTTTCAACGTTCACAAGTATGGAATCCGATGATTGACATTGACATGAAGAAAGATACAAAGGTAGCTGACGAATATCGTATAGCGGGGAATGTATATGGTGACTGGACATTCTTGAAAGACTTCAACTTCCGGGCTTCATTTTTTGCTGATTACGGTTTTAATCAGAATCGGGAATACAGTCCGTTGGTATCGGTTTACAATCCGGAATTGGAGAATGGCATTGATGAATTGGCGCGAGAAACCTCTATTACTCAGTCACAAAACATGTATACCAAGTTACAGAGCGATTTTACGCTCACTTATAAAAAGCAATTAGGTTACCACGGATTGACTTTAACAGGTGGTTTTACGACTTATTATAATGCGTTTTCTGAAGTTTCCGGCGGACGGAAACAATACGAAAATACGCCTATACCCAATGAACTGAAATATTGGTATCTTAGTATTGGCGATCCCTCAGAGGCAACCAACGGAAGCGGACAGTGGGAAACAACGACAGCTTCCTTACTTTTCCGTACGTTATATAATTACAAGGGTAAGTATCTTGTGAATGCTTCTTATCGTCGTGATGGTGCTTCTGCTTTTGCTTATAACGATAATATGTGGGAGAATTTTGGCGCGGTCGGTCTGGCGTGGGTGATGACGGAAGAAAAATTTATGAGCAAGCAGTCGGTTTTCGATTATCTGAAGTTGAAGGGTTCATGGGGTATTCTTGGCAGTCAAAACATAGATCCTTCATGGCGTTATCCGGGATATCCGGAAATGGAGAATACTTCGACCGGCATTTTCGGTGATGCCATCTATCCGGGTTATACCCCTAAATATCTGCCTGATCCCGATTTGCATTGGGAACGTATTTTCTCGTGGGAAGTGGGATTGGATGGTTATTCTTTACAAAACCGTCTGCATTTTGAGGCCAACTATTTTCATAAGTTGACGAAAGGATTTCTGGCCATTGTGCCGGGTGTGTCGGGTACAGTGCCTGGATTGAGTAATTTGGGTGATATTGAGAACCGAGGCGTTGAATTGTCGGCTTCATGGTCAGACAAGGTGGGTGATTGGAACTATTCGATCAGTGGAAATTTGACTACGTTGAAGAACAAGGTCATGAATTATGACAATATTGTAGGTATGTCACGTACTTCTCATGGCTATCCAATCGGCTATTTTTATGGATACAAGGTGATTGGGGTGTATCAGACTGAGGCGGAGATAGCCCAGTCACCCGAAAGTAAGATTGCGGCAGTATATCCTGGTGACCTCAAATTCTCGGATGAGGATGGGGATGGGTATATCACGACGGATGACCGTACGATGATTGGAAACCCGACTCCTGACTTTACATATGGAGGAACGATTTCCGTAGGATATAAAGATATTGACTTGTCAATAGATGTTATGGGAGTATATGGCAACGAGATATTTCGTAACTGGAACCGCAATGCTTATGCGCAGTTCAATTACCAGATAGAACGGATGGACCGTTGGCATGGTGTAGGTACTTCTAATTGGGAACCTGTGTTGAATGATGAACGTTCAAACAACCGGGAAATATCAAACTATTATATTGAAGATGGCAGTTATTTCAGAATAAGGAATATACAGTTGGGATATAATTTCAACAAGAAAGCGCTTGATGCACTCCACATGCAGAATTTTCGTATTTATCTGAATGTTCAGAATCCATTTACCTTCAAGCACAATACCGGATATACACCGGAGATAGGGGGAAGCACTGTACAGTTTGGGGTGGACAACGGTACGTATCCCATTCCGGTTATTTATACATTCGGGCTTAACTTAACATTTTAAATAGGATTAAATGCTATATGATGAAAACAATAAAGAATAAGAAACAACAGATTACCTTAGCGGCGTTGTCCTTGCTTTTCCTTTTTACTTCGTGCAGTGATTTCTTGTCAAGGGAACCGCTTGGAACGTTGACGAAGGACGACTTTGAGGAAGGTGGTTCGTTTGAGGGACAGGTTATGGGGCTTTACGCTGACTTGCGTTCGGAAGGTACTTCGGGATTACAGTTTGTGGCTATTCATTCTATACGTTCGGATGATGCGGATAAAGGCAGTACGGTAAGTGATGGCATCGATGCGGAAGCCATGTTTGACAACTTTAGCTATGTGGCGACACATTGGTTGCTGACCGCCTATTGGACGCATCATTATCAATTGATTCACCATGCAAACAGTATTATCAGCGATATTGAGGAGTTGGGTGATTTGAGTGATTATAATACGAAAGTGAATATGGGCGAGGCTAAGTTTATGCGTGCTTATGCTTACTTTAATTTGGTACGTACTTTTGGTGAAATACCTAAAATTGATTTTAAAGTACAGGTAGCGTCGGAGGCCAATATACCGAAATCATCGGTTGATGATATTTATGCTTTGATTGATGCCGATCTTGCATTTGCTGTTGGTGCGTTACCTACGAGATGGCCGGAAGAATTTAAGGGACGTTTGACATCGGGAGCCGCTTATGTGTTACAGGCACGTACATTTGTAACCCGTCAAAACTGGCAAGGGGCTTATACGGCAGCTAAAGCGGTAATCACATCGGGAGTGTATGATTTGAATACTTCTTATGACATGATATTCCGAGAAGTAGGAGAGTTGAACAGTGGTTCTATTTTTGAAATACAGGCCATGTATACGAAAACAGATGATTACGGCATTACGTATGCTACCCGCCAAGGAGTACGTGGCAGTGGTGACTGGAATATGGGTTGGGGATGGAATACTCCATCGGACGACTTGGCGAACAATGCTTTTGAAAAGAATGATCCGCGTAAGGATGCCACTTTGCTTTATGCCGGACAGAAGAATGAACCTTATGGTGAGACTGTGCCGGCACCTACAGCCGAACTGCCCAGGAAATACTGGAATAAGAAAGTGTATACAGATCCCGCTATTCGTTTGGAAACGGATTCTAAATTCGGTCAATGGGTCAATGTGCGTTTGATACGTTATGCCGATGCCTTACTGTTGGCTGCTGAAGCGGCTAATGAAATAGGAGGAGAAGAGATGACAAAGGAGGCTCTGGGGTGGCTCAATCAAGTACGTAATCGGGCAAGCGGAGGTGATGCGCGAAAGTTACCGCAACGCAATACGAAAGATCAGACGGAACTGCGTAACTTTATCCGTCATGAACGGAGGGTGGAGTTTGCCATGGAACACGAACGTTTTTACGACTTGGTACGTTGGGGGGTACAGGATGAGAAGAACGGTGTTCCGGCAGAACAGGTGTATGATGTGAAAACGTTGCATGCTGTGGGCAAAACGGCCTACGAACGTAAGCATCGCTTATTACCGATACCCCAAGAGGAAATAGATAAATCAAACGGTGTATTGAAACAAAATCCGGATTATTAATTCATTGAGATAAAAGGGAAAGCAAAAAGGAAAAAAAGTATAAAGGCTTTTATCTTTTCCCCTCTCTGCTTTTGCCTTATATAACAAAAGAGTATGAAGACATATAAAAATACTGTATTGCGCTATGCAGTTTTATTCTTGTGTATGGTAAGCGCGTTTTCGTGCCAGCACTTTGAGGTTCCGGAGATGGACATCATTCCTGATCCGCCTTCCAGTTCACTCGTCTATTATCTGACATTCGACCGGGAGAGTGTTGCTGATAGCAGTTTGTACGCCTTTCCTGTGGTGGGAGAAGGGATTACTTTTACCGAGGGAGTCAGTGGAACGGCCATGCAGGGAGCACGAAATAAATATGTAGTGATTGATACCCTTAAGACCGACTATCACGGGCTTGACCTACGGAGGTCGTTATCGGAGATGACCGGTTTCACCTTTTCCTGCTGGATGAATTTAAAGAAAGAAGAAGCAACCGGAGGTATTGCCTTGTTTTCAATCCCTGACCGGATGGGAACCGGTTGGACAAGTAATCTCGATATATTGATTGATGCTCCGAATGGGCAGGGAGCTCTTCCTGTGGCATTGCATGTAGAAAACTATCGTACGGGGGCTTCCCAATCGATGTGGGTGGCAAAAGATAATACGCCGGAGATATTCATGACAGACATGCTCGACCGTTGGGTTCACTTGGTGATACGTTACAGTGGGAAAAGTTCGACGGTAACTTATTTTAAAGATGGAGAAAAAGTGTTTGCCAAGAAGTATGCTGACTTCGGTACGTTGAAATTTGCCAATACGGGTGCCGTGCTTGTAGGGGCGTTTCAAAACATTACAATCCCGCAAATAGCTGAAGGAGCCGAGGTGCAGGGGTGGGAAGCGACTTTTCCGGGACAATTGGACCAACTTCGTTTCTATAATGAGTTTATGACAGACAAACAAGTAAAAGAACTATTTAATTCCAAGCGATAAAGTCATGAAGTATATGCAAAAAATATCGTTTATAACGCTTATCGGCCTTTTGCTGTTATCATGCAAAGACGATGAAAACGTGTATGACACCTCATTTCGTATTTCACAATTGATAACTGACGGAGGCATGCAATATGATGATGTAACTTATTCGGGAGTGTGGGCTAAATCGCCTCTGAAGCTCCGTTTTACTCAGCCGGTAGACCGTGCTTCGGTTGAGGAGAATGTGAGTTTGATGCCTTTTGATGATGAAGAGAATGTAATTGACGTAGAGTTTCGTTATGAAGCCAATGATTCGGTTGTGGAGTTATGCCCGCAGGGTAATCTCGATTTTTTCACAAAGTATAAATTAAATGTGTGGCAGGGAGTGCGTTCCAAGTCGGGTACGTTGATTAACACTGGTCGTAGTTATACCATTATTACGGAGATTGATATGACGGACAAATACACACGTATCCCTGATGAAGAGTTGCTTGATAAAGTGCAACGTCATACGTTCCGTTATTTTTGGGAGAATGGGCATCCGCATTGCGGCATGGCGCGTGAACGTAATAAATCAGGCAATACGGTGACTACCGGAGGTACGGGATTTGGTGTCATGGCTATGGTAGTGGCTGTAGAGAGGGAGTTTATAACTCGCGCTGAAGCATATGAACGTGTGCTGAAGATTGTTTCTTTCCTTAAGAATGAATGTACCGCCTTTCATGGGGCGTTCTCTCATTGGATAAATGGAGAGACAGGGGAAACATTACCTTTCAGCCCGGCGGATAACGGAGCGGATATTGTGGAAACTTCGTTTCTGATGCAGGGATTGCTTACGGCACGTCAGTATTTCGACCGGCCGGAAGAAGAGACGTTACGTAACCATATTACCTCTTTATGGGAAGCTGTGGAGTGGACTTGGTTTAACCGCGACCGGCAAAATGTGCTATATTGGAACTGGAGTCCTGATTTTGGATGGGAAGTTAATCTGCCTGTACAAGGATGGAACGAGGGATTTATAGTCTATATATTGGCGGGGGCTTCGCCTACTTATGGCATTGACAGGACTGTGTACAACAACGGTTGGGCAAAGAATGGCGATATGCTTACCAAGCGAAATTATTATGGCTATGAATTGCCTGCCGGACCGGAGTATGGCGGACCGCTTTTCTTTTCGCATTATTCTTTCCTCGGTCTGAATCCAAAAGGTTTGCGTGATGCTTATATTAATGACTATTGGGAGCAAAATCTCAACCATGCATTGATAAATTACAGTTATTGTGTAGACAATCCCAAACGGTATATAGGATATGGTGCCAACTGTTGGGGGCTTACGGCGAGTGATGGTAACGAGGGCTACTCTGCACATTCTCCGGCCAATGACAAGGGTGTTATTGCTCCCACGGCCGCTTTGGCTTCTATGCCTTATACACCTGAACAATCGATGGCGGCATTACACTATTTCTATTATAAATTAGGTGACCGTCTGTGGAGTGAAGAAGGTTGTGGCTTTTATGATGCTTTCAATTTATCGGCTCGCTGGTTTGACGATCAATACTTGGCTATTGACCAAGGTCCCATTATTGTAATGATTGAGAATTACCGTAGTGGATTGATATGGGATCTTTTCATGGCTGTTCCCGAAGTACAGGACGGCTTGCGCAAACTCGGTTTTTCATCACCTTATTTGAATTGATTTATTAATGATGTCAATCAGGATTGAAGTACACAGGCGTGCCTGATAAAATTTTCCTCCTCACTCTCTCAAAGAGAGAATTGAAAAAAGCTCCGTTTCGCTTAGGATAAAGTATGGGCAAACGAAGGTAGACTAAAGGGGCTGTCCGATAGGGACGCCCCCCCCTTTAAGGAGGAAGAAATGTATATGATATTATTGTTTTTCAACTACGGATTGACGTTTATACTCTTTGTATATTCGAAAATAGTAAATAAAAAAAAGTTATATAACATGAAGAAATTAGCAGCATGTTTAGTTGGTGGTGTTATGCTGGTATCATGTGTCTCTGGTACTGATCGTAAAGAGGCGGAGATGAACCACTTTGTTGATGATTTGATGAATAAGATGACCCTTGAGGAGAAAGTAGGGCAGCTCAATTTAGTTTCGGTGGGATTTGATGTCACCGGTCCTATTCTGAGTGAGAATGTGGAAGAAAAAATTAAAGCCGGGCAGGTAGGCGGAGTGTTCAATACCTTTACACCAGATGCTGTGCGTAAGTTGCAGAATATTGCCGTGAATGAAACTCGTTTGGGTATACCTTTGTTGTCTGGCTATGACGTAATACATGGACATAAAACGATATTTCCTGTTCCGCTTGGACTTTCGGCTTCGTGGGATATGGACTTGATAGGACGGGTGGCTCGTGCCTCGGCCGATGAAGCCTCGGCCGATGGAGTGAATTGGATTTACTCGCCTATGGTCGATATTGTACGTGATCCACGGTGGGGCCGGGTGAGTGAAAGCAATGGAGAAGACCCTTATCTCAGTTCGTGCATTGCCCGGACGATGGTGGAAAACTTTCAACAGGACGACCTTTCAAAGGAAAATACCGTGATGGCTTGCCTCAAACACTTTGCTTTGTATGGGGCAAGTGAAGCCGGACGAGATTATAATACGGTCGACATGAGCCGTATCCGCATGTACAATGAGTATTTACCACCTTATAAAGCAGCCGTAGAAGCTGGGGTGGGGAGTGTGATGACTTCATTCAACGAGATTGACGGGATACCGGCCACTGCCAATAGATGGTTATTGACTGATTTGCTGCGTCGTGATTGGGGTTTTGAAGGTTTTGTTGTGACGGATTATACCGCAACGATGGAGTTGTTGCATCATGGTATGGGCGATAAAGCAAAAGTGAGTGAACTGGCATTGAATGCCGGTACTGATATGGACATGGTGAGTGAGTATTTTTTAGAAACCGGGATAGAATTAGTGAAGAGCGGGCGGGTGTCTGAAGCGGTGGTTGACGCTGCTTGCCGTCGTATATTGCAAGCAAAGTATAAGCTGGGATTGTTTGATGATCCATACAAATATGTAAATGAAGAGCGTGCTGCTTCTGATATAGGTTCTGATGACAAACTGGCTTTAGCTAAAGAGGCTGCCGTCAAAAGCATGGTATTGCTGAAAAATGACCGGCAAGTACTTCCGCTCGATTCTGTCCGGAAGGTTGCTTTTATCGGACCGCATGTTAAAGGACGGCGTGACCTTATCGGTAACTGGAGTGCGGCGGGTGACTGGCGCAAGGCAGTTACTGTGTGGGAAGGGATTGAAAACACAGTCGGAACAGCTAATTGTCTTTATGCACAGGGGTGTAATATACTCGAAGATGAAACGCTTATCGATAAACTTAATCCGCACGGTGCAATGATAGAGAAGAAAGTTTCTGCTGACCGTTTGTTGGCTGAGGCTGTACGTACGGCATACCAGGCTGACGTAGTGGTAGCTGTGCTGGGTGAAACATTCGGCATGAGCGGTGAAGCGGCAAGCCGGTCGGATATTTCCCTGCCGGACAATCAGCGTGAACTGTTGAAAGCTTTGAAAGCAACGGGAAAACCGATTGTGTTGGTGTTGATGAATGGCCGTCCGCTTACTCTTGAATGGGAAGACAGTGCCATGGATGCAATACTTGAAACATGGTTTGCCGGTACGCGGGCGGGTGATGCCATTGCCGAGGTACTTTATGGAGAAGCTACCCCGTCGGGCAAACTCAGCATGACATTTCCACGCAATGTAGGGCAGATACCATTGTATTATAACCACAAGAATACGGGACGTCCGTTCTTGGATGGTCAGAAGTATACGACCAAATATTTGGATATTCCCAACGAACCGCTTTATCCTTTCGGACACGGATTGAGTTACACGACCTTTGCATACTGTGACATCAACATGAGCGGCAATACGCTGAGCGGCAATAACGGTAAACTTACTGCTTCGGTCATTGTGACCAATACCGGGCAACGTACCGGAGTGGAGACGGTACAACTTTACTTGCGCGATATGGTAGGAAGCGTAACCCGTCCGGTAAAAGAATTGAAAGATTTTCAGAAAGTATTACTCAATCCGGGAGAGTCCAAACAGGTGAACTTTGACATTACTGTGGATCAGTTGAAGTTTTACAACAGTGATTTGCAGTATGTAGCTGAGCCGGGCGAGTTTCAGATTTTTATTGGCGGAAGCAGTGCTGATGTGAAGTCCGCTTCGTTTGTATATGAAAATAAATAGTAGTATGGATAGAATCTCGAAATTATTGGTGGCCTTTCTGCTGCTTCCTTCTTGTTTATTGGCAAAAAATAAAACTTTGGTTTCTCCGGATGGATTTACTTACCGGGTAGTGACCGAACACTCGCTTTACCTTCAATGGCAGCCGGTGGAAGGTGCGGAGGCGTATGAGGTATATGAAAATAATGCTTATTATGCTACGACTGATTCTTGTGGGATAAGCATAAAAAACTTGCTGCCTTACAATCATTATACTTATCGGGTACGGGCGGTAGCTGATAATGAACGTTCTCCGCTTACTTCTCCTATGCATATTGTAACCAATGAAACAAAAGCCCAACGCACTGACCGTATGCGTTGGTGGCGTGAGGCGCGCTTCGGTATGTTTGTGCACTGGGGTGTTTATGCGGTATATGAGGGTTATGGACGCAATTACCGCAAGGAAGGGGCGCCGTTTGAGTGGCAGCCGGTGAACAGGGAGCATGGCAAAAACTCTTACGGAGAGTGGATTATGGAGAAGTATGAAATACCATTGAAGGAATATCAGAGAAAAACGGAAGAGATAAAACTTGATAAGTTCGATGCTGGGCAATGGGTGAAGCTTGCCGGACAGGCGGGTATGAAATATATGATTGTAGGGGCGAAACATCATGATGGTTTCTGTCTTTGGAATACGAAGACAACCGATTGGAATGTAGTGAAGGCAACCTCTTATGGAAAAGATATGATAAAGGAGTTGAGTGTGGCGGCGAGAGATAACAATCTGAAGTTTGGAGTCTATTTTTCACATGCGCTCGATTGGGCGAATGGCGGTGCAGGACGGCGTTGGGATGAAGATATGAATGTCCGTACATTTGACGAATACATCGATGAGGTCGGCATCCCGCAAGTACATGAGTTATTGGGTAATTATGGCAAAATGGATGTCTTTTGGTGGGATATGCCGATAGAGATGACTCACGAGCGGGCAAAGAAATATTATCAGGCGGTGAGTGAGTATTATCCGTTTCAGAAAGGGATGGTGCAGAACGACCGCATGGGTAATCGTATTTTTTATAAAGATGAGTTGCTTCCGGCCGAAATAAGCGGTGATCATAATACGCCCGAGCAGAGCATTCCTGACGTACCTCCTACTGGCTATGCCGACGGACGTGACTGGGAAACTTGCATGACATTGAATGAAACGTGGGGATACAAAGCGAATGACCATTTATGGAAATCTGCTGGAGAAATAATTCGAAAGCTGGCGGATATTGTGAGCAAAGGTGGTAATTTCCTTATTAATATAGGTCCGAAGCCCGATGGTAGTTTTCCGAAAGAAAGCGTTGCTTTGTTAAAGGAAGTGGGTGAGTGGATGGAGGTGAACGGTGAGTCGATTTATGGCACAGTTCGTAATACTTTTGAGCAGGGAGTACCTTATGGTCGTGTAACCCGAAAAATAATGTCCAATGGACGCATTACACTTTATCTTCATGTGTTTGACTGGCCGGAAGATGGTAAACTTGCTATTCCGACCGATGGTAGAATAAAACGGGCTTATCTTTTGGCTGACACACAACAGAATGATTTGCAGACGGAGTCAAAAAAGCGGGAACAGTTGATTTACGTGCCCCGCCATGCACCGGATGAACATAATTCGGTAGTAGTCGTGGAAATGGAATAAAGAGCATATTCGGAAGAATATAGTGTAAAGGGAAAAGTGTAAAGTTGGAAGTTTCTTATTCTGACGGCACTTTTCCCTTTTTATTTAAACTCAATCAAGAAATCTACTAAGTTCTTGTCTGTTGGCAGGTGCAATTTCTTGCGTAAGCGGTAACGTGCTATTTCCACTCCTCGCGGAGATATGCCCAAGAAATTGGCTACGTCCTTTGTAGTAAGGTTCAAGCGAAGCAACGAGCATATTTTCAAGTCGTTGGGAGTCAGGTCGGGATATTGGCTTTTAAGGTTACGGAAGAAACTTTCGTGAATCAGGTCGAAGTTGGCCTGGAATATTTTCCAATCATCTTCCGAAGACAAGTTTTCTTCTATCAGTGTCACTATTTTAGAATAATACTTGTTCGGGTAGTGTACGCCCAATTTCTCTTTTTGCACTTCCAGTTCGGCTTTTATCTCATACAGTACCTCATTTTTGTTGATTAGCATCATTGCGGAACTGGCGAGTTCTTTTCCTTTGAAAGTCAATTCGGCTTCTAAGTTCTGATTGCGCAGTTTTATGATTTCTTTTTCTTGCCGTTCACTTTCTTCTTTTCGCAGTTTTTCCTGTTCGTGAGCTATTTTGGCCTTGCTTTTTTGTAGATACTTGTGTATCAGTATATACAGTAGGAAAAAGAAAAGTACCATGAGCAAGGTATATAAAATGAATGCTTGCGTGCTGGCATAAAAGGGAGGGGCTATTTTAAAGCTGTAGGTGATATCCTCTTCTTTATTACCGTGGCTGTCATAGCCCGATACAACCAGGCGGTAGTTGCCCCAGTGCAGACGGTTGTATGTCTTTTCGGCTTCGTCGGTAAATTTGGACAGGTCGTTATCCGGTCCTTGCAACGCAAATCTAAATTGCATCATATTGCCACCCATGAAGTATTTGGGACTGACGCGGAATGTGATGTTATTGTTAGTATAACTGATGACCGGTATTTCTTTAGGGTTTATTTCTAACGGAGTGACATTGTTTTCATTCGAAAATATCTCTATTGCCTCAAAGCGGATACCGCTTTGGGCAGGGGAGGGGTAGACCTCTAACTCCGAGTCGACGATGGAAATGCCGTTGTTCAGACAAAATATTAATTTACCATCAGGATTCTTTACGATGTTTTCATCATAATCGGGCAAATCACTGCGGAACAGACTGAAATGGAGTACTTTCTGTTTGACTATGGAGTCGTTGATAAAATGTATCCGGGTAAATTCGTCATCTCGTACGCACCAATAAGTTTCGTTGTCAATGGCAATGGCCTTTCGTATTCCTTTTACTTTATTTATATGTTTGTTAAGCAAGTGATGCGGAATGATTTCCTTATGCAGGTCATCGTATGTGTAGTATTGTTCTCCATTGTTGAATACCACTCTTCCGTGTATTTTGAATATATCGATAAGGCCTTTACCGGTCTTTTCTCCTATTTGCGGATAGTATTCTATCTTTTCGGCGGTTTTCAGGTCGGAAGATAATTGCAGGCAGAACATACCTTTGTAGAGGTGCGATGCCCAGATACAACCCTGTGAATCGATTTCGATGTTACGTATCGGTTGCAGGAAGTTGGGTATGGAGTGGCTGAACCTCCATCGACCCAAAGCGTCTTTCCGGTATATGTTCAAATAGGTGTACGATGATTGTATGAGTACTTCCTGTTGATGGATAATGGCTTTTTGTAGATTGGTTCCCCCACTAACGTTTGACAATTTGGTAAGTTGTTCTCCGGTTATTTCGTATGTGCCCGAGTTGTGTCCGCAAAGCAGTTGTTCGTCGAATACGGCTAATTCCAATGCTTGTGTAGACATGCCGGGGAAGGGGATAGCGTCAAAGGTTTTGCCGTTTTCACGGCAGAAAAAAAGTCCTTGATTGGTGGCAAGGTAGAGATAGCCTTTGTGAAAACAGGCTGAAAGCACACTGCCGATGTCGCGTTTGAATGGTTTGATGAAACGTGTGTACGAGTTGCTGCGGATGTATGAAATGCCATTGTCTAAAGCGACCCATAAGTTGTTGGAGCTGTCGCAATGTAATCCGAGCACTGTGTTGTTTTGTAATCCGTTGCTTGTATTTACATGCCATTGGAGTTGTCCTTGTCTGTCGAATGCGAAAACTCCGTTAGTCAGTGTACCAAGTATGTAAATGGAGTCTTTGGTCATGATGGCCTTGTTGATACTTTCAGGGCGGATTTGTTCGTTTACCTCTTTTTTCCATGAGTGGCATGAACGGCCATTGAAAATAAATAGGCCGCCTTTGTTGGTTACTAACAGTTTTTCCTGACTGCTGTAAGGTAATACTGCGATGACTTCACTGTTGTTTATTGCGGTGGATGGAAGAAGCAAGTTGAAATTGTTCTGTTCGATGATTCCCAGTCCGGCTTCTTGTTTAAAGGCATACAAGGTATCGTCGAGACTCTGCATGTACAACAGAATAAAGGGATTGCTCACAGCTTGTACTTCTTTTCCATTGTACACAAAATAGGATGACAAGGAACGAAAGTAGACCGTATCGTTTATGGAAGATATATTCCATATCTGGTCATTGTGAAAAGTGTAGTTTTTCACCGAATCGGAGAGAGAGGTGTAAGTCAGTTTGCCGAACCGGTCGCGTGAGAAAAAACCGAATTCTTCGAACGAGCCTACATAGATGCGTCCATTGTCAGTCATGTGTATGGAGCGTACGTATTCGCCTTTGGGTAACGGTAAAAGTTGCCAATAAGTACCGTTATATTGCAAGAGCCCCCGGGAGTTTCCTATATATACGCGTCCGTGTTCATCACTGCCGACTGCCCAGTTTTGTCCGGCTGCCCGATATTCGCTTTTCTTAAAATTAAAAATATAGGGAACACCGGTTTGTGCGAGGACGTGAAAAGTAAGGAAAATGAGAATGGTAATGAATATAGGCTTCTTCATAAGAGCATAATACAAATGTTGTGTTCATCATTGAAAATCGAATGCTAAATTAATCATTTTTTGTGATAAAATAAAGCGGAAGTACGGAAAGTATTTTGAGCCTTTTTTATTTTTAAAATTGGTATTTTCTAAGTGTTTGAATATTAGTATATTAAAAACGCTTTCCCCTTTTTGATGTACTATCGTTGTAAGATGTTTTATTATTATTTTTTCATTGAAGTAAGGAAGTGAATTTCCTTTTTTTTGCAACAATATCATCTCAATCTACTTTTGTTTCGTCAAATGGCGGATTTACAGATTTATTGAGTGGCTGAATACAGAATGTGTAAAACGGGTTAAAAGAAACTGTGCAGACGGTCCGTAGCTGTGATTCGTTACGAGCTAAGAATGTGAGGTTGTAAGTGTGGGGAGAGAGCATATCATAAATCTAACCGTATTAGAGGATTATTAATTATTAAAATAATATTCATGAAAAAGAAAAGCTTATTTTTATTATTAAGTCTTTGTGTATTTGTTGCTGGAGTGAATGCACAGAAGGTGGTGTTTGAAGACTTTGAAAACTCAGAAAACAAGTTCTACCTAAATGCAGGAGTGATGGGCGAGGTGTCGCAGGGATACACCGCCAATCCATCAAAAACAGGTATCAATACCAGTGAAGGGGTGTTGGTGTTTACCGTAACTCAACCTTTAACTATAGGGTATGCGGGGTATTGGTTTGGATTGTCGGCTGAAAAAGCTGCATTGGTGAAACCGCAGGACACACGTTATATGCATGTAAAGTACTATCGTACGAGTGAAGAATTAGCATTGAAAATGAAACTCGAAAATTCTTCTGCAGGTGGTCCGAATAAAGAACTTGCTTCACTGTATGCTTCTACTAAAGTGAATGCATGGGAAGATCTGGTATTCGACTTCAATGGTTGTGTGGGGCCTTATAATACCCTTACGATCATGCCTTTCCAAAATACCGGAATACCGGCGGAAACGAAGATTTATATTGATGATATTGTGTTCAGTAATGATCCGAATCCCTTTATGTTGTTTGAGGAAGCAGCACCGTTTAATGTACAATGCAACAATCTGACTTCTACGGAAGCCACTATCAGTTGGTTGGCTATGGAAGAAGCCCAATCGTATAAGGTGTATGATAAAGGTACGGAAATAGCGAGCTCTGCCACAAACATGGTGGTATTGAAGAAACTGACTCCCGCTACCGAATACAGCATTACGGTGAAGGGCGTGAATGAAGCTGGTGCGTTGTCGGCAGAAAGTGAAACCGTGGTGTTTACCACTATGAAGGCCAATAAACTGGCTGTACCGACAGGTTTTGTCAATATGGAAAAGACAAAGCATCCGACCGATGATTTGGACAGTTATCCATTGGGTTATTATTATCGTCCGGATCGTCAGCAAGACAAAGTGCGCTTGGAATGGAATGCCGTATACAAAGCAGATAAATACAAAGTGTTTAAGAATGGAGAAGAAATAGCTGAAGTAACCGATACGAAGTATGAGGTGACAGGATTGGATCCGTTTACTGTTTACTCTTTCGAAGTGCAGGCACTCAATGAGCAGGGAGAAATTTCTGATAAAACAGCAAAACTTTATGCCCAGACCGCAGAAACAAAAGAACAACGTGACAAACGTATGGCATGGTGGCGCGAAGCCCGTTTCGGAATGATGGTTACTTGGGGTGTTCACTCTGTGTTTGCCGGAGATTATCATGGTGTACGTGCCGATAAGCACCTTGACGACAATGGCGAGTTGGTAGGACAATATTCTGAATGGATCATGTTTGGCCAAGCCATTCCGGTAGAAGAATACAGGGATGCCGCCCGGCATTTCCTCGAAGTGGACAATTATGATCCCGACGCATGGATGAAAATGGCAGCTGATGCCGGTATGAAGTATCTGGTATTCATCTCTAAACACCATGATGGTTTTGCTCTTTGGGATTCGGAGGCTTCCGATTGGAATGTGGCAGACGCTACACCTTATAAGAAAGATGCTATGCGTGAACTGATTGATGCGGCTCGTCGTTATGGATTGCGTGTCGGCATATATTACTCGCAATGCTTGGATTGGGTGAACGAAGGTGGATTGGGCTGGAAGCCGCAAATAAACTATGCTCCCTACTTTGGACGTTATCCGAAAGAAGTGGAAGACAAATATGTACGTGAAGTGTGTGCTCCGCAAATCAAGGAATTACTTACGGAATATGGTGATGTGGATATTTTCTGGTGGGACATGGGTACCTCCGATATGTCGTTGGAAAATGAACAGTTGATGCTGGGAGCTATCTATGAGAGCGGACAAGCCGATCATATTATATTGAATAACCGTCTGCGTTTTGATGGATCGACCACAAGTGACTTCGATACTCCTGAACAGAGTATTCCGGGAGTACCTGCCACTGGATATGCTGACGGACACGACTGGGAAACTTGTATGACTTTGAACCACAACTGGGGATATAGCAAGTATGACGACATGTGGAAAAGCCCGCAAGATGTAATACAAAAATTGCTGGATATTACCAGTAAAGGTGGAAATTTCCTGCTTGGTATAGGTCCGAAAGCCGATGGCGATTTTCCCGAAATGTCAAAGGAAATTTTAGGGAAGATAAAAGACTATATGACGATCAACGCTGAAGCTATTCATGGTACTTCTCCGTGTCCGCTTCCGAACGGGGTGCCTTACGGAAGGGTTACTTCAAAGGTGAATGGCAATGAAACTACTTTGTACGTACATGTGTTTGAACAAGATTGGCCTGCCGATGGAGAATTGGTTGTGAAAGGATTGTATAATACACCGAAGTCGGTGGAGCTGCTTAAGGGAAATCAAGCTTTGAAATTTCAAACGGGTGATTTGGGGCTGATTGTAAACATACCGGTAGAGAACCCCGGTGAATACAGCACAACGGTGAAAATTGTGATTGAAGGGGCGTTGGACATAAAAGATACTCCGGTGGTACAGGCTGTTGACGGTACTTTGACCTTGACGCCGCTCGATGCTATTCTTGCAGAGGAGTCGGGTATTTGCAAGGAAATGAAAGAAGGTATTATGAGTTTAGGCTGTTGGAGCGGTGACTTGACGAAAAACAATGTAAAGTGGTATGTGAAAATGAATACTCCCGGCACCTATACGGTGAAGGGGGATATTGCCTGCTTTGATTCCGGTAGTTTTCGCTTTACGATGGGTAACAATGCGGCGAGTACGGTAACTTTCCGGGGTACAGGTGGATGGGATCCGGCAAACTTTAAGTTACAGGACTTGGGACAGGTGAACATACAGGAAACCGGTTTGCAATATGTGGAGTTGGCCCCGATCGTCGAAGGATGGAATGCATTGGGGATGCGCAATGTGGTGCTGGTTCCCGAAGAAAGTACGGGATTGCTGGGCTTGCAGGCAGATGGAATGAATGTTGTTTCCGGTGACCGGTGCATTGAAATACAGTTTACCTTATTAGAAAGTGCGGAGGTAACCATTCGCTTGTACGACATACAGGGTCAAATGCTCGATACTTATTCGGACGTACAGATGGAACAGGGTAGACATACGCTTTCGTTTGACAACTTACAACCGGGAATCGTTATACTATCGGCTATTATTAACGGTCAACTTATAACCCGGAAAGCAGTGGTGAGCGGTTTGATGGATTAATAAAGACACTGAATAAAGAGGATGCGTCAAAAAAACAAATAACATATGAAAAAGATTTTATTTCTTATGAGCTGCTTGGCAGCCGGTTGGTTGGGTGCACAGGCACAGGCTCCCCGTACGATTAGCGATTTTGAAGGGGAAGACGGTAAATTGTATTGGAATCCTATTGGTGCGGGAGTTAAACTTGAAATTGTGGACAATCCGTTAAAGGATAATGTAAACGGCAGTAGTAAGGTGTTGAAAATGACTTTGCCAAAGGCAGAACAGTTTGCCGGTGCTATCATTACGGTAGAAAATCTGTTAGTGGGTGACACCGAAGGACATTATCGTTACGGTCAGGTCAAGTTTTACAAACCGGAAGAGGGAACCAGCATTTTGAAATTACAAAAAGGCCCCAACAACGTGTCTCGTGAGGTATCCAAAACGATTTCGGCAGGGGCATGGGTAAATGCCTCGTTTGATTTTAATTTTACCGGGAACAATGATGCCGATGCTGTCGGCTCTTATGGTGAAGTGTTTGTCATTGGCAATACAACTCAATATGAAGCCGAAGAATTTGTCATGTATATTGATGATATTGCATTTTCAAATGAGCTTCCGGTAATTGACGATGGACTGCCGGTTTCAACGGATAAGTTGGCGGTACTTGATAATTTTGAAAATGGGCAGGTGAACTTTACCGATGTCTTGAATGCTATGGAAGGCGCTTCTTTCCATGTGGTAGATAATCCGGTGAAAGATGCCGTGAACGGTAGTGATAAAGTACTTGAAGTGGTACGTCCCGAAAACAAACCGGCATGGATAGGGTTCTATGCCCGGTTGAATGCCAATGCTATCCCTAAATGTGATATGGAAAAATATCGTTATGCTCGTTTTAAATTGTTGCAAGATATGGCAGGTGCATCAGCCAGTTTCAAGGTAGAAATCCCGGGTGGTGGGACGAGCGTGGAGAAAGCCCCGATGAACGAGCCGTCGAAAGTGGGTGAGTGGGAGGAACTGATATTCGATATGGGGGAAGCTGAAGGGCTTTACCCGCAGGTTGTCATTATGCCCGATTATGCGGAAAACCGTTTGGCACATAGCGTATATATCGATGATATCATGTTCTCAAGTGAGTTGGATATTGAGTCGGGTACCTCTGTCGAGCTGTTGACTGTGGTGAACACGATTCGTACTATAGTAGATGGAAGCAAAGTAGATATTCTGTTTCAGGCATCGGACGATACAGTTCTGAGTTTGAGCGTGTACGACACGACCGGAAGAAAGATCACTACCCGACAGGTAAAGACCGTAGCAGGTGAAAACCGGGCGTCGCTGGATGTTGAGGGTAGCGGTGTGTTTTTTGTCAAAGTTAGTACGGGCAACAAAGGTGTGGTAAGTAAATTTTATAAGTAAAAACAACTTTTAATACGCAAAAACAGTCTTCTCCAATCTCCGTATGTCCCAATGTAGTGAAGGGTGGGGAGGGGAGGGACTGTTTTTTTATTGATATTATGCAACAAAAACTGAAAAGTACGATTTGGCTTTTTCCGGCCCTTATCGGTTATGGTCTTTCGGCGCGGGAGAAGCCATTGAACATTCTTTTTATCATGAGTGACGACCATGCCACGCAAGCCATCGGTGCATATGGTCATCCGCTTTCCCAATTGGCACCGACTCCCAATATTGATCGCATAGCTGAGGCAGGCGCTATATTCAGAAATAATTATTGCTGCAACTCTATTTCCGGTCCGAGCCGTGCGGCTATCCTTACTGGTAAGCATAGTCATAAAAATGGTTTTATGCGTAATTCTAGCATAGGTTTTGACAATACTCAGGAAACTTTGCCCAAGATTTTACAACGTAACGGTTATCAGACGGCAGTGATTGGCAAGTGGCATTTAGTGTCTCGTCCGACGGGCTTCGATCATTGGATGGTACTCAACGACCAGGGTGAGTATAATAATCCTGACTTCATAACGGAGGGTGATACTGTGCAATACATGGGATATGTTACGGATATTATTATCGATCTGACGAAAGAGTGGCTGGATAACCGGGACAAATCGAAGCCGTTTTTCCTCATGATGCACCATAAGGCGGTGCATCGAAACTGGGTGCCAGCCGAGAAGTATTATCATTTGTATGAGGATGTGAAGTTCCCTTTGCCCAAAACTTATTTTGATGATTACAAGGGGAGGGAAGCTGCCGCACAACAGAAAATGAATGTGTATCGGGATATGTATGAAGGGCATGACTTGAAAATGACCACTGGTCCTAACAGCGATACTTTATTGTATGATCCTTGGCCCCATGTGTTTTTAGGGCGTATGACGGAAAAAGAAAGGATGACTTTCCTCGATGCTTACCGTGAACGGAATAATGAGTTCTATGCCCGTTCGAGGTCTGAGCGGGAGATTGCCGAATGGAAGTTCCAACGCTATATGCAAGATTACTTGGCGGTGGTTAAGTCGGTAGACGACAGCGTAGGTGAAATGCTCGACTATTTGCAGGCGAATGATCTACTTGAAAATACCTTAGTGGTTTATACCACCGATCAGGGTTTTTATTTGGGCGAACATGGTTGGTTTGACAAGCGTTTCATGTATGAAGAGTCTATGCAGATGCCCATGGTTATGTCGTGTCCACAGTTGATAAAGCCGGGTACGGAAATTACCGAGTTGACACAGAATATCGACTTTGCACCGACTTTTCTGGATTTATGCGGAGTGGATATACCGGAAGATATGCAGGGGGCGTCTTTTGTACCGTTATTAAAGAGGGAAACTCCCAAGGATTGGCGTAATTATCTTTATTATCATTATTATGAATATCCTGGATTTCACAGTGTACATGCTCATTATGGCATAAAGGGCGAACGCTATAAACTGATCTATTATTACGAGGATAATGTTTGGGAATTATTCGATTTGAAATACGACCCTTATGAAATTCATAATATCTATGATGAACCCCGCAACAGGAGATTGGTGAAGAAATTGAAAACGGAACTGGAACAGTTACAGCACTTGTATGAAGTAAAAAATGGAAATTGAATGAAGAATAGAATGAAGAGCTTGTGAAGAAAGCCGTAGGATTTATGCTGTAATCGTGACAGTCCTTTCGTCTGACGTATCTTTATTGGAAAATAATGGAAAGGAAAAGATGAATAAGACAGAATTACTTGCAATTCTAACCGCACAGTCGGGGATTGGTGCGGAAGATTGCAAGCAGGTATTCATTCTTTGTGATATATCTGTTTATTTGAAGATATTACAGGCGTGGATGGGATTTATATTTTACGAAAATTACCAAAATAATATTTTCTCTGCATTCATATAACCGAATCAGCTCTGTGATTGTACATGTATAACGTTTCTGCTTGATAGAAAGTATAACTACATCGATCAGGCACAAGCAACATAACAGTTCATGTTTGGGAAGAGTCTTAAGATATTCGGGAGAATTCATGCAGGAATAGTTTTCTTCAAGAAAGGATAATTTGTCAACCGCGAGTTCAAGATCTGTTTTCATGAAACAGGGACAAGTTAATTCATTCATAATTATTTGTGTGCTTTTAATTTATTTATGCTCCCATGCATGATGAAAAGGCGTGGGAGCTATATACTATATTATCCCATCATGGCTCTGGTAAGCCCGCATATAAATAATAAGTAATAGCCCCACGCCAAGATGGTATATAACAAAGTCATACACTTCTTGGACGTGGAGAGTCTCACTTATTATCTGCATATGCTAAAATTTACCAGATTTTGATGGCAGATAATAATAAGATTTCTCCATCGTTCTACGAAAACGATGTATCCGTTTTTCAGATACGTGGCAAAGTTAAGAATAATTCGGAAGAACTTATTTGGTTTCTTTCTTTTTTGTTGCAGTTTAACGTGAATTCGATATAAATATCCAAGAATAGTAAGTTGCCCGTCATTAATAAACTTGATATAAATTTTTAAAAGTTTGCGGACGTCCACATTTTTCGGAGTGGATATGTTTGGAATCTTTCCTTTTTTTGATAATCAGTGGTTGGTTGAATACGGAGAATTATCCCATGGAATGTTTTTCGTGTTCAGATAACTCTTTAAATAAACCTTTTAGATGTTTGTGGATATACTCTTTGTAATAATGCTTGAATTTCTGAAAAACATCGGAATGAAAAAGAATTACCACTATTTCGGTATCACTCATACGGTTTGGTTTATTGCGATGCTTTAACTTCTTATATTCGATCATATATTAATAGTTGGTATTTGGTTCTTTATCTTTCTTCTATGTTTTTTCGGATAAAAAAGGATGGTTGTTTTGCTTTCTCTTTTTTCTCTTTTTCTTTTGCAATATGATTGAGCCAAAGAGCATAAACTGCAATTGGAACTTCTTCGTAACCCATATCATCAATTTCTTGGTATTGAGCCAACATTAATTCAAAATGTTTATAAGCTTTGGGAGATAGTTCTTTCATTATTTCTGGTTTGGGAGCATTCAATAAATGAGCTAAGGTGAGGGTTAATCGCGTTTGGTAGGCAGACCTTAAAAGTTTAGTATTCAATTTATTTTCAAGGTGTTTATCTGCTGTATCTAAACATTTAAGATAAAAATCATCGAATCCATACTTCTGATAATAGTATCTGGCTAAATCAACCAGCATTTCAGCCACTACATTAGTCTTATTCATCAGTTCGAGATAAATTTTATTTTGTAGGGCTTCGGACTTGATATAACCGCTGTTCATGTAATGAGTGTCACTAAGAATAGCTTTGCAGGTCAGTTCTATATTATGCCAATCTCCTTTTTCATCTTGTATCTTTATAAAAGAATGTCGGGGAGAAAAAGCCCAATAGGCTTGTGCTCCCATTTCTTCGGCAAGAACTAAGTAATACAAGGGCATGGAATGACACTGTCCTACTCCTGTCTGCATTAAAGTAGTTAAAAAATGGCTGTCATAGCTAATATGAGAATCGTAATCTTCGTAGTTGTATTGGATGGGGTAATGAATCTGTATTTTTTGTATCGTTTTATCTTCTAATATCAGTGTGTCACACATAAATCATGTTTTTAACAAGGTTATCGGTTTTGTCCAGCTTTTCTTCTTTTATCTTTTGGTTGCAGAATTCAACACTCGATCTTATACTATTCTGGTAAGTGTTATAATCAAATTTATTGTTATGCCATGCATTTTCTACAAGGAACACAACACGTCCGAGGTTTAGCGTTTCTGTCCCGTTTAACATCTTGTTTATTTCATCGAAAGCGGAATAGAAAGCTGATGTTCCCTCATGATTGGATTGCATTGGGAAACCGTATTTGGTCAGCATTATTATATTTGTCTGCCGTTGTATCTCGTTTTGGATATGATTTTGAATCTTCCTGTTAGAGGCTTCTTGTAGTTGGCGTTGGTGCTGTTGAGTTTCATGTATGATTGTCTCTTGTTGGGTTTGCTGATTGAATCTGTTTGTAGGAGGGGTATAGGGATTGGAATGATCGGTAAATGGTACAGTTGGAATTTCAGAAGCTTGTGGTAGTTCTATCTGTGGGGTGGAAACTGTTGGGATTTGTGCATGACAATAACTATCTAACGAAATTAGGAGTGTTATTATCAAAAATGAATAAACCTTTTTCATATATATTATTTAATTTGGGTACTTGGGTTCATGATTGCCTTAATACCTTGATTACGGTCTTTTATATTCAAAGAATTCAGCCAATTGACATACATCTGTTGGGGCATTTTACGGTAACCTAATTTGTGGATTTTGGTATATAGTTCTGTCATTTGTGAGAATAGTTCTTTATCGTTGGATTCCCGATAAAGTTCTGTGAGTATTTCTGCTTTCAAGAGCATGGCATTGATGTATTTTGGAAAGTGTTTTAATGCAGTATTACAACATTTAATAATGAAACTGCCATCTCTAATTCCAAATTTTGCCTGATAGCCTTGTGCTAAATCGATTAAACTCATGGAAACGGTTTCTTTATCCGTCAGAGCACGCATATAAATACCATTACGAATAGCATCAGTATGGATATAGCCCGATGCGGCATACCATGCATCAGTGGGGAAATCGCCACAGGTAAGTTCAATGTTGTACCAACCTACTTTTTTATTGTGGGCTTTAATATAAATATGATTGGGAGCAAGGGCTAAATGGCTTTTATAACCTAATTCATCCATGATGATCTTATACAGATAAGGTAAAGAATGGCAGTTACCCTTGTTCGTTTTCATCAATGTAAATACGAACATATTTGACCAATCTTTTTGTCCTGCAAAATCGGAGTAGTTATAGGAGAAAGGGATACTCATTACTTGCTTTTGATTAATCATAATAGGTATAGAATCAGTTATAAAGGTGAATATAGCGCATTGAGCCATTGCTATATTTTTATCTTGTTCTGTATATTCAATGTAAGCCTCCGGTCAACCACGTATTTTCTGTAACTTCTTGGCTCAGTATCTTTGT
>ERZ860388.729-NODE-729-length-24580-cov-3.086116_pt1 | contig 24580 bp, 24 predicted proteins | sample MGYA00509978_ERZ860388 | MGnify/ENA primary metagenome ERZ860388 (study PRJEB30046, sample SAMN00715225) | human gut metagenome | study: EMG produced TPA metagenomics assembly of the A metagenome-wide association study of gut microbiota in type 2...
CAGACCCGGAACTGTTAAATTTAACAGGTGGGATCATCCAGGGAACCAGCGGTTCACCGTTAATACAAAACGGAAAGATCATCGGGGCCATCACCCACGTATTTGTCCAGGATCCTACAAGAGGATATGGGATATTGATCGAGGATATGCTGGGGCACTGATAAGGATCCATAATTTTATGCAAAACAGTGAATAAAGTCACAAACTAATAAAAATTGACAAAATTCGACAATATTAGATAATAAAAGATAACTGTTAATAATGTGTTAAAATGTCTAAAAATGCGGTGGATTTTTCTTGATACATGACGATATTTGCCTTTATAATAGCTACCATAAAGGACTTAACGCATCAAAGTATTGAAGCATATAAAAGAAAAAATATAAAATGGAAAAATATAGAAAAAAGAAATAAAAATTATAACGCATATGTTGAGCAGGTAACGCCAAAGGCCAGCTGTCTTAAAAATTGTATTAAAGCATTTATTACAGGTGGTGCAATATGCCTTTTTGGCCAGATTCTTATAGAACTATTTAAAAATGCAGGGATGGCAAAAGATGAGGCGTCACTTTGGACGACGATTTGCCTTGTTCTTGCAAGTAATATTCTTACAGGTCTTAATATTTATCCTCTGATAACAACATGGGGCGGTGCGGGAAGTCTCGTTCCGATAACAGGATTTGCAAACAGTGTTGCAGCACCTGCGATAGAATATAAGGCTGAGGGAGAAGTATTTGGAATCGGATGCAAAATATTTACGATAGCCGGACCGGTTATTCTTTATGGAATATTTTCATCATGGATAGCCGGGCTATTATATCTGCTTGCAAAATTATGGATGTAGGAGGTGATAGTGTGCAAAAAGGAAGTCAGAGCTTTAAGTTTGATATACCTGTATACATTGAACAAACCGCATCGGTAGTGGGCGAAAAAGAGAGTGAAGGTCCGCTTGGCAGAATGTTTGATGTTGTGATAAAAGACCCAATGTCAGGAAAAGATAACTGGGAGCAGGCAGAAAGTGCCTTGCAGGAGGCTGTAGTAGATAAGCTTCTTATGAAAACATCATACAAAAAAGAACAAATAAGATATATATTATCGGGAGATTTGTTAGGACAGCTTATAGCGACGTCTTTTGGAATAAGTAAATATGAAATTCCGCATTTCGGAATATATGGTGCATGTTCGACATTTGGAGAAGCATTATCACTTGGGGCACTTATAATCTCTGCGGGTGCGGCAGACAGACTCATATGTATGGCATCAAGCCATTTCGCAAGTGCGGAAAAACAGTTCCGTTTTCCTCTTGAATATGGAAACCAGCGTCCTAAGGCTTCCACCTGGACTGTCACGGGAAGCGGAGCGGCAGTTATTACAAACGAGAGGCAGCCTGTGGCCATTACAGGTATTACAACGGGAAAAATCATAGATTATGGTGTCAAAGATTCAATGAATATGGGTGCCTGCATGGCACCGGCAGCTGCAGACCTGATTGTGGCAAATTTTAAGGATTTTGAGACGGATGAAAAATATTATGACAGAATCATAACCGGAGATTTAGGAACGGTAGGAAGAGAAATACTTATAAATCTTGTAAAAGAAAAAGGTTATGATATTTCGCAGATTCATATGGACTGCGGAATTGAAATATTTGACCCGCAAAAACAGGGAACACATGCTGGCGGAAGTGGATGCGGCTGCAGTGCGGTGGTGTTTAGCTCATATATAATTGACAATGTAAGAGATGGAAAATGGAAAAGAATTTTATTTATTCCGACAGGGGCATTGCTGTCAACAGTAAGTTATAATGAAGGGCAGAGTGTTCCCGGAATTGCACACGGAGTGATTGTTGAACATGTATAAAAATAATATACAGTATGTGGAAATTATTAAATGTGTATAGGGAGGCAGAATGGTATTTGTAAAAGCATTTGTCATAGGCGGTCTTATATGTGCCGCAGTACAGATTCTTATGGAAAAAACCAAGCTGATGCCGGGCAGGATAATGGTTCTTCTTGTATGCTCCGGCGTAGTTCTGGGGGCTGTCGGTTTATATGAACCGATTCTTGAATTTGCAGGAGCTGGGGCATCAGTGCCACTTCTTGGATTTGGTAATGTTTTATGGAAAGGAATTAAACAGGCAGTTGACGAATCTGGTTTTCTTGGGCTTTTCAAAGGCGGGTTTACCGCATGTGCCGTAGGTGTATCATCGGCATTGATATTCGGATATATTTCGTCATTGATATTTAAACCTCATATGAAGAAAAAATAAGCGGATGGGAAGTGATTTCCCATCCGCTTTCTGTTATCGTCTCGTTGTACCTGACGTATTGCTATTGCTGGATGTTGTAGGTTTTGTAGAAGACGGAGCAGTTGTACTCTGTGTGGTTCCTGAAGAATTGCCTGAGCTTGTGCTTCCTGATGATGAACCGCCGTGTGCAGTACATACCTTTGAAAGCTGTTCCTCGGTAATTGCATATTCCTGATCCCATGTAGTATAAGTTGTCTCATCTTCATTTGAAGGATTCTTAACAATCGCAGCTTTTTTAATCATAATCTTAGTAGTCTTGTGAGGACAGTTTGCAGATGCGATTTTGCCTGTGTCATCACAGATAGTTACTTTAATATGAACATCACATGTATCGGTCGGATTATTATCCTTAGAGAAATATTCTGTCACAAGCTGTGAACCTCTTGGATCCTGGTCGCATAAGCCTGCTACAGGAAGCTTTCCTGACTGTGAGCATACCTCTGTTTCTACTATATCATCCGGTTTTTCAAAAGAACCTGTAGGAAGATTATCGTGAATTTCCTGCATTATTGTACGCCACATTTTTCTGTGGTCAATATATCCTGAAAGTTCCTTTGAGTTATCATCATATCCGAGCCATATAGCAGCTGTATAATAAGGTGTATAACCGCAGAACCATTTATCTGTTACATTCTGTGTAGTACCTGTTTTTCCGGCTGTAGGCTGATTGCTTAAAGCAGCAGCTTCAGCAGTACCGGCAGCAGTAACTGATTCAAGTGCGTTAGTTAAAAGCCATGAAGTTGATTTCTTCAAAACAGTATGTGTAAGAGGCTGTGTATTGTCAAGGATAACATTGCCGTCTTTATCTTTGACTTGTGTATAATAAACAGGCTGCGTATAAGTTCCCTGATTGGCGATAGCTGCGTATGCAGCACACATTTCAATATTGTGTACACCATATGTCAGACCGCCGAGTGCGAGTGAAGGGACAACATCATGGTTGCCGTTGACAGCTTCCTTAGGTGAAATAAGTGTTGAAAAACCGAATTTCAGAAGGTAGTTAAAACCAACCTGAGGAGTAATCTGAGCAAGTACCTTGACAGCAGGTACGTTTTCGGAGAGTTTTAAAGCTGTTCTTACAGACATAAGACCTCTGTATTCACCCACAAAATAATTCTTTACAAGCTTTGAATTTTCACCCGGATAATAGTAAGGTGCATCATCAATAGCTGTTGCAAGAGTAATAGCACCTGTATCAAGTGCAGGACCATAATCAGCGAGAGGTTTTATTGATGAACCCGGCTGACGCATAGTATCAACGGCTCTGTTAAGAGTACGGTTGCCGCTCTTTTCACCACGGCCTCCAACGATTACCTTAACCTGGCCTGTATGCTGGTCCATAATTGTAAATGACATCTGAGGCTGTACTATATAAGAAACGCTCTCAGAAACAACTTCTCCTCCATTTGCAAGTATAGAATTTTTGTATTCATCAATATAAGTCTGTGCATCATCTTTGTCTTTAAAGATGAGAGTGAAATTACTCTGACCTTTGTCTTTTTTGTAATAATCCAAAAGACCATAATGAGAATAGTAATTGACATTGCCATTTGTATCTTTTACAGCAAGCGAATATGAAATAGAAAGCTCAGTATTGTCAGGATAATAGCCAGGGTCGTTAATAACGTTATCAGCTATCTGCTGCATTGACATATTCTGTGTAGAATAGACCTGAAGACCATTCTTGTAAATCATGTTGGTTGCCTGTGTCTCAGTATATCCTTTCTGCTCCATAAGATCCTTTATAAGCTGGTCAATAAGAGCATCAACAAAGTAAGAATATGTTGAACTTGCAACTTCAATCTTTCTGTCCTGGATTCTTGCATACACATCATCAGAAATTGCCTCGTCATATTCTGCCTGTGAGATATATCCCTGGTTACGCATATTATTAAGAACCTTTAACTGGCGCTTCTGGTTTTCGGCAGGGTACTTAACAGGATTGAGTGAAGACGGACTCTGTGTTATTGAAGCAATTACGGCACATTCGCTTAAAGAAAGCTCTGATACATCTTTGCCAAAATAACCCTGTGCAGCAGTCTGAACGCCGTAATAACCATTTCCTAAGTTGATTGTATTAAGATAGTTACCTATTATAGTCTGCTTGTCCATGACAGTTTCAAGCTTTACGGCGAGATACTGTTCCTGGATTTTTCTCTTGATTTTTTCAACGGTACTTTCATTATATGCTTTGAAAACATTATTTTTAAGAAGCTGCTGTGTGATTGTACTTGCACCTTCTGACATGCGTCCTGTAGAAAGAAAAACCGTTCCGGCACGAAAGATACCTTTGATATCAATACCGTTATGTTCATAGAAACGCTCATCTTCAATTGCAATAAAAGCATGCTGCAATGTGATAGGAATATCTTCAACGTCCACATATATACGGTTGGAACCGCTTGTTGATAATGTCTGTATTTCATTACCACCATCGTCATAAATTTTTGTTGCATAACCCTCAGGTGACACATCAATTGTTGATACGTCAGGTGCACTGGCAATAATGCCTTCTGCAGCCCCTAATGCCAGGCAGGAGCCTGCAACTATAACAGCAATGACAGCTATGAACAAAAGCTTTACGACAGTAACGCCCAGCTTTGTGCCGAGACGCGAACCGGAAGAATTCAGCCGTTTTTTCTTTTGTATTATGCCTTGTTTGCCAAAATTCATATTTACCTCCAATTTCTGCACAAAAAAGTGTTGTTTGGATTCATTATACCATATAATTATAAAATGTCTCAAGTAAAATGATTTATCACGAATTATTAATAGTTTGACAAAAGAAATAAGTACAGGCATAATCTGAATAGAAAATACTGCATCTTGCAAAAGGAGAGCAATTTTGAAAAGAGTACATAAAGACGGAAGTGCACAGATAACAGAAAAAAAATCCCGGTTTATTGGTGACGTATATAATATAGAAAATGAAGAAGATGCATTATATTATATAAATGAAACCAAAAAGAAGTATTGGGATGCAAGGCATCACTGTTACGCATATATAATAGGAAATAATAACGAAATAAAAAGATTCAGTGATGATGGAGAACCTTCAGGAACAGCAGGAAAACCAATACTCGATGTACTTGATAAAAGTGGTATAGCAAACTGCCTTATAATTGTGACAAGATACTTTGGCGGAACACTTCTGGGAACAGGCGGCCTGATAAGGGCATATTCAGAAGCAGCCAAATCGGGAATAGAAGCATCAGGCATCATGGAAGTTAAAAAAGGCATACAGGCACAGATAGATGCTGACTATAACAGTTTCGGAAAAATACAGTACATGTGTATGGAAAGAAATATAATAATAACGGACACCGAGTATGGTGAAAATGTCCATATAAATATGATTATAGAAGAGTCTGAGTATGCACATTTTCAGAAAGCTGTGGCGGACGCATTTGCCGGACGCCTTGAAATTGTTAAAAATGACAATGTGATTTTTGGTATTTATGACGGAATGGTGCAAATATTGACAAGCAATAATTAATATTGGGTTAACAATGGTAATAAAGCACAAAACAGAAATTAAATTAATAAAATTTGGGCACTTTGTTGTAAAATTGATGTAAAAAAATCATAAAAGAGAGTTATGATAGTGCAAAATTTACATAAAAAATACAATGCCGACTGGTTAAAAAACATTACATGAAGTATATTTTGGGCAATTTGTACATAAAAAATTAAAAAATATGAAAAAAATATGAACGTGGAAAGCCGCATGAATGCTGGGTTTTCACAAAATGTACAAAAAAAATACAATAATTGTTCAAAATCCTCTTGTTAAAATAGTACAAAAATGCTATTATACTTTTGTCAAAAAAATTGACCGTGGGGCTTGCCCCATAAAACCAATAAGGAGGGTTTATAGGTTTATGAAAAAAACAGTTAAGAAACTTACTGCTGTAGGTCTTACTCTTACATCAGTAATGAGCCTTGTTGCATGTGGTAACAGCAACAATGGCGGTAGGTCTTACCGTAACATCCGTACTCGGACTGGTAGCCTGCGGAAGCAGTAAAGGAACAACAAGCCAGGGAACATCAGAAAACAAAGAAGTAACAAAGCCAGACAAATTTACAGTTATGTGCGACTCTACAGTCGTTACAGAAGCTAACGGTGGACAGGCATTCTACAAATATCTTGGCGAATTAACAGGCCTTGAAATCGAATGGGTACGTCCTGACCACAGTAATTACTATGATGCAGTTTCTAATGCATTCAACAGTGATAGCATTCCTGATGTAGTTCTTCTTTCATCTGATTACTATGCTCTTTATGCAGCTAACGGTTTCCTTTGGAACATGACAGATGCTTGGAACTCTTCAGAGACAAAGAAGTCAGGCAGACTTATCGATACAGCTGAGAACGTTCTTTCAGCATTACTTGTTAATGGCGAAGACGGAACAAAGGCTATGTATGGTTTCTCTCCATACCGTGGTAATGGTTGCTGTACATACCTCAAGAAAGCTTGGCTTGATGATGCTGGCATTGATGTATCAAAGGTTGACGGCGTTACTATGGACTTCAACACATACTATGGTATCTTAAAGCAGTTAGCTGCTAAGAAAGGTCATTATGTAATTTCAGCTCCTGACTTCATTTCAACAGAAGCTCCTTACACAAACTACCTTCCAGAATTCTATCAGCAGGCTAACTACACATTCTACAAAGATTCTTCAGGAAAGTATGTAGATGGTTTCTCAGAAAAAGCTATGCAGGATGCTCTTCAGAGAATTCAGAATGCTGTTAAAGATGGCGTAATTGATAAGGCTACACTTGGTCAGAAGACAACAGATGCTCGTAACAAGTTCTTTTCAACAGATGCTTCTTCAGAATCTGGTGTATTCTCATACTGGGCTGGTACATGGGCTAACACATTAATGACAAACCTTAAGTCTAAGGGTCTTCCTACAGATCTTATTGCTATCAATCCTATTAAGGAACTTGGTACATACGTAGAAAGAATTGCACCAGCTTGGTGTATCACAACAAGTGCTAAGAATCCAGAAGGTATCTTCAAGTACTTCATCGACACAATGCTTGATGGTGGCGACATCCAGACAGCTTGGACTTACGGTGCTAAGGGTACTCATTGGGATGACAAGGCTGAGACAGTAACACTTGCTGATAATAAGGGTACATTTGAGTACAAAGAAGGCGAGTTCCACTTCCTTCCATCTCCAGAAAAGCCAGGAACATTAATGTCTAAGAACCACATTGATCCAATCCTTTCTCTTGCTAAGTTCAAGACAGCTGATCCTGGTGAGGCTAAGATGACTGAAGCAGCTAAGAAAAATGGTGAATTCTTCGCTAAGAACTCTACAGTTGCTACTCCACTTCCTATGACAGAGACACTTGGTGAAAACAGCACAGATATCAATACAACAAGAAATAAGGTTATTTCAGAAGTTGCACTTGGTAACATGACTGTTGAAGAAGGTATGAAGCTCTACAAGGATAGAGTTGGTACAGCAGTAGAAGCTGTTCTTAAGTCATTAAATGAGACAAAGAAGTCTAAATAATTTAAGATAATATTTTAAAAGATATTATATAGGTAATTTAATTACCAACCTTTAAGAATCCACTTCCGGGTGGCATTGGTTCATCCGGAAGGTCGGATTCTGATTTTTAGCTTATTAATCATACAGATGTAGGCTTAGAATTAAACAAAAATATTAGGAAAGAAGGTATGAAGATGCAATGTAAGTCTTGTAACACAGAATTACCAAAGCATGCAAAAGTGTGCCCGAGATGTGGTGCATTAGTAGGTAAGAAATCAGGCAACCTCAAGGTAATTGCTATAATAGGTTTAGTAATTGCTTTTATAGGCGGGCTTTTGCCTTTCGTTCAGAATTCAAGTGATATTTCTGATGCCTACAGTTTTATGAATATTGATGCCCCTGTTATGTGGTATCTGTTCATGATTGCTATTATAGCTGCTATTATTCTTCTTGTTTTAAAGAAGGATATGTTCTCAATTATACCGACAGCAATTTCAGCAGTTATATTTGTTATCTCTTTAGTTGCAGTTAACTTCAGAGGTTACTACGGAAGAAATAAATATGATATTTATTCTCTTACTAATCTTTTATCATCTGGTAATGGTTCAGATGACGCTAAATACGTTTTAGGTTTAGGTGTCTACGTATTGATTGTAGGTTATATTCTTGCAATCGCTGGCTGCTTCATTGATATTATGAAGTATTTCAAGAAAGATCTTGGCGTTGATTCAAGATATCTTTCTAACTCAATTAACAAGAGTGTATGGAAGACAATGTATTATTACCGTGGCTTCTATATCATGTTCTTACCAGTATTAATCATGATTATTCTCTTTAATTACTGGCCAATGGCTGGATGCCGTTATGCATTCACAAAATATGTTATTGCAGGACCTTACTATGTAGGTCTCAAGCATTTCGTTCAGATGTTCACTAATGACCTTTATTTCTGGACAGCATTTAGAAACACATTAATTCTTTCGATTATTAAGTTGATTTTAAATACAGGTGCAGCTGTTATTATCTCACTTCTTTTAAATGAGATTGTTTCACTCGGATTTAAGAAGACAGTACAGACAATCGTTTATCTGCCTCACTTCATGTCATGGGTTGTAGCTTCCTACTTCCTGGATGCATTCCTGAACCAGGACAACGGTCTGATCAACAGTATAATGAGAAATGCAGGCAAGGAACCGATTCAGTGGTACATGAGTGCCGGTGTATGGCCATTTATCCTGATCTTCATGTATCTGTGGAAATCTACCGGATACAACATGGTTATCTACCTGTCCAGCATTTCCGGTATTGATACCACACTGTACGAGGCAGCCGTTATGGACGGCGCCAACAAGAGACAGCAGGTATGGCACATTACCCTGCCTTGCTTAAAGAGTGTCATCATCATGATGTTCATCCTGAATGTCGGAAAGGTCTTCTACTCCGACTTCGGACTGTTCTTCCAGCTTTCTCAGGGAGCAAGCGGTTCGATCTTCAAAACGACAGCAACTATCGACACATATGTATACAACGCACTGCAGTCTTCCACTCCGATCGGAATGACTTCTGCGGCAACATTCTTCCAGTCTGTTGCATGCTGCATCACCATCCTTCTTGCCAATGCCATTGTGAAGAAGATTGATGAAGACAGCGCGATTATTTAAGGAGGTACAAAAATGGCAAAAAAGAAAAAAGATCTTGATCTGGCTTCCTCTTCACATTTAAATCAGATCCAGGGATCTACAAATGCAATTTTCAATGTTATTTTTGTGATCCTTGCCCTGGCCTGCATTATCCCGGTGGTATTCATCTTCATGATCTCGATTTCTTCCGAGCATTCGATCAAGATGAATGGCTACCAGTTTATCCCGAGTGCATACTCGCTGGATTCCTACAAATTCCTTCTTCGGGAAGGACAGATGATTGTGACTGCACTTGGCGTTTCCGTTGCGGTAACGGTTATCGGTACGGTAATCGGAGTTGCCCTTACGATGCTGATGGGTTACGTTCTTTCCAGAAGCACCTACAAACTGAACGGATTCTTCACCATGGTCGTTTTTATTCCAATGATCTTCAATGGTGGTATGATTTCTTCTTATGTAGTTAACACACAGTTCCTCAACCTGAAAAACAGTATCTGGGCGCTGATCCTTCCGCTTTGTGTTTCTTCGTTCAACGTTGTTATCTGTAAAACGTTCTTCAAGACCAACATTCCGGAATCCATCATTGAGTCGGCACAGATCGACGGAGCAACCCAGTTCCAGATTTTCGGAAAGATCGCCCTGCCGCTGTCGAAACCGCTGATGGCAACGATCGCCCTGTTCCTCACCTTCGGTTACTGGAACGACTGGTTCCAGTCTTCCCTGTACATCAGCGATACCAAGCTGTATTCCCTGCAGGCTCTGCTGGATCACGTACAGAGAAATATTGAGGTGATGGCAAACAACCCGTCTCTTGGCGTTACCACGGCACAGTACATGAACTCGATGCCAAAAGAGGGCGCCCGTATGGCGATGGCAATCATCATCATCATCCCGATCGCATGCTGCTATCCGTTCTTCCAGAAATACTTCATTTCCGGTCTGACGGTCGGTGCGGTAAAAGGCTGATCGACCATTTACCTTTATGGATCTCATACTGAAGCAAAAGGCTTCGGTTAAGGATAATTTCAACATTCTATATTTTATATCAGGAGGATGCTACAATGAAAAAGAAACAGTTTTTAGCTCTTGCACTTTCTGCTGTTATGGCCGGTGGCATGCTGGCAGGCTGCGGAAGCAGCAACGGAAGCAGCAGCTCTTCAAAGAGTGATGCAAAAGATGAAGTTGTTACACTGAAATGGATTCAGGTTGGTAACGGAATGCCGAAGGATTATGATGAGTGGCTTGCACAGATCAACCCATATCTGGAGGAGAAAATCGGCGTTAATGTAGACATGGAAATCGTTCCGTGGGGTGACTGGGATAACAGAAGAAGCGTTATCACAAACTCCGGCGAGTATTTCGATATCCTGTTCACCGACCAGAACCGTTACTCTTCTGAGGTGAACACCGGCGCACTGATGGACATTACAGATCTGCTCAAAGACAACGCTTCCGAGCTGTATGACATGATTCCGGAAGATTACTGGAAAGCAGTAGAAGTAAATGGAAAAATCTACGGCGTACCGACCTACAAAGACAGCTCCCTTTCCGAGTACTTTGTATGGGATCAGGATATTGCAGACAAATATAACATTGATGTAAATTCTGTAACAGATTTCAATACTCTGTACGATGCTCTGAAGACAGTAAAAGAGGGCGAAGGCGGATCTCCGTACTTCATGTCCAAAAATGGTGCAAACTTCCTGCTGAACCTGAACTACGATGATTTAAGCTCCGGACTTCCGGCAATCGGCGTTAAATACGGCGATGACAGCAAGACCGTTGTCAATCCGCTGGATGACGAAGAAATCCTTTCCAACCTGGATATCGTTCGTAAAATGTATCAGGAGGGCATCATCAACGGAGACGCTCCGACAGCAGATGATTCCAGCAAATACGCAATGTTCTTTGTTGCACAGGGATGGAGCGGCGCTGCAAAAACAACATGGGGTCCGAACAATGGTATCGCCAATTGTTCAGCAGTACAGTATGGCAACACAGTCGTTTCCAACACAACTGTACGTGGTTCCATCAATGGTATTTACTCCGGATGCAAGCACCCGGACAAAGCACTTCAGCTTCTGAACCTGGTAAATACGGATTCCAAAGTACGTGACTGGTTCTACTATGGAGCAGAAGGAAAAGACTTCGAGTACACCGATGACAATAAGGTACACCGCCTGACCACTGACTGGGGTATGGCCGGATATACCCAGGGTACTTTCTTCAACGTAACTCAGACAGACGATGTTGACTTCAACCAGTGGGATGAAGTAGAAGAGCTGAACGAGAAAGCAACTCCGTCTGAGATGCTTGGATTCAACCTGGATACCTCCAACATCGAAACAGAGCTTGCAAACTGCCGTGCCGTATATGAAAAATACTATTCTGAGTTATTCACCGGCGCACAGGATCCAAGAGAGCTTGTAAAAACCATCGATGCTGAGCTTGAGACAGCAGGCTGGGAGACCATCCGCGAGGAAGCTCAGAAACAGATTGACGCACAGAAATAAGTTTGATACATTAACTTTATAAGAACTACAACAGGGCATTTTCGATTACGGAGATGCCCTGTTGCAGGATAACGGGAAATGAAAAAATTGAGCGAAAGGATGAAAAAAGAATGAAAGAGACATTACCAAAGTCCGTTCAGGAGCTGATTTTAAGCCTGAGAGAAAAACTGAAAGACGAGCCGGAAATCGTTGATATGTTTGAGCGATGCTACTCCAATACCCTCGACACAACCGTAAAGAAAATGGAGGACGGCAGCACCTACGTCATCACCGGAGATATCCCGGCAATGTGGCTGCGTGACTCGGTAGCACAGCTGCGCCCGTACCTTGTTCCGGCGCAGAACGACCCGGAGCTGGCTGACCTGATCGCAGGCCTCATCCGCCGCCAGTTTATGTGCATCAACATCGATCCATACGCAAACGCATTCAACGAAGGACCGAACGGCAACTGCTGGGAGAAGGACGAGACCGATATGGGACCGTGGATCTGGGAGAGAAAGTATGAGATCGATTCTCTCTGCTATCCGCTGCAGTTCTCCTATCTGTTCTGGAAGAACACCGGAAGAACGGATCAGTTTGACGAGGTTTTCTGGGAAGGTGTTGACAAAATCCTGACTGTATTTGAGACTGAAATGAACCACGAGGAGAAATCCCCGTACAGCTTCATCCGTAAAAACTGCTCCTACACCGATACGCTTTCCCGCGATGGAAAAGGTGCGCAGGTAAAATCCGGCATCGGCCTGATCTGGTCCGGCTTCCGTCCAAGCGATGATTCCTGCCGTTACGGTTATCTGATTCCGTCCAACATGTTTGCGGTTGTCGTTCTGAATTATCTGAAGGAGATCGCAGATTTCGTCGGCGGAAAAGAGGAGATTGCGAAGAAAGCAGAAGAGATGGCAAAGACCGTAAAACAGGCCATTGAGACTTACGGTACCACCCATATCTGGGGACTTGGCGATGTTTATGCTTACGAGGTAGACGGCTTTGGCCAGTATAATCTGATGGACGATGCCAATGTACCGAGTCTTCTGGCTATGAGCTATCTCGGCTACGAGCCGGAAAGCCAGGAAGTGGCTGACAACACAAGAAAGCTGATCTTAAGCGAGGCAAACCCGTTCTATTATGCAGGAACGAAGCTTTCCGGTATCGGAAGCCCGCACACACCGGTTCGCTACGTATGGCACATCTCCAAAGCCATCGAGGGACTGACCGCACCGACAAAGGAGGAGAAACATCAGATGATCCACGAACTGATGGCAACCGACGGGGGTACAGGACTGATGCACGAGGGTGTTTTCGTAGATGATCCGACCGTTTACACCAGAGAGTGGTTCTCCTGGGCGAATGCGATGTTCTGCGAGCTGGTGATGCAGTATTGCGGGTATGAGATTAAGAAATAAAGATGAAAAAATAAAGATGAAAAACACGAAAAGAGGAGGCTGTGCTCAGTGCACGGCCTCCTCTTTTACCTACACCACAGAAAACTGTCTGCGACAGCCTTCACTGAAAGGAGAGACAGCAGTGGGGAGAATACTGCTGTCCCAGGGGAATATGGGATTTTCATCCCGCTTCTTTTCTCTGCCCACGGGGTATTATACACAGTTTTTTGCGATATGTAAAAGATATAATTGATATGAAAGATATAATAAATTGGCATGATGAAGAAATGTAAAAGAATCTGAGCATCAGAAAATCTTAGGAAATCTATAGGGATTTCTTTGGAAAAGAAGAAGCGGAATCCTAAGAATGTTTTGGTAGAATCCTCTTATCAAGTGAAGATGAGAGAGGAAAGAACATGACCTGGAAAAACGAGAAAAAATCAAAAGCATTACTTGTGGTATTCGGCATTTACCTGGCGCTACTTGTCTGGTGCATTTTATTCAAATTCGCTCTGCGCCCGGAAGAAATTCCGCACCTGCGGGGGATTAATCTGATTCCGTATGCGGCGTCGGTTGTGGTGAACGGGAAAGTGCAGATTAGTGAAATTATCGAAAATATGCTGGTCTTTCTGCCGTTCGGCCTCTGCATCTCAGCCTTCTATCCGGACAGCGAAATCCAGAACCGCATTCTCCTTGCATCGGGACTGAGCCTGTTTTTTGAGGTGACGCAGTATATTTTTGCGATCGGCGCGAGTGATATTACGGATGTGATCGATAATACGCTTGGCGCGGTGATCGGAATTCTATTGTATCTGGGGATGAAAAAAATCTGGAAAGAGAAGACGGGAAAGATCATTACCATTCTGGGAGCGGTGCTGGAAGTGCTGTTTCTGGCGTTATTGTTTTTTACGTTTGCGGCGAATAGGATGTTTTAAGATTGGAATTCAGGAAAGGATAGTGTATAATCGAGAAAAGGACAAATTCCGAAAGCAGGTGTGATGGATGGAAAAAGTAATCAGTATAGGAAAACAGAATTTTGCATCCTTAAGGGAAAACCATTATTTCTTTGTGGATAAATCTCACTTCATCAAGGACTGGTGGGAAAACGGGGATGAAATCACCTTGATCACCCGCCCCCGCCGCTTTGGCAAGACACTGAATATGAGCATGCTGGACTGCTTTTTCTCTAATAAATATGCCGCCCGGGGCGATCTGTTTGAAGGACTTGGCGTTTGGAAAGAAGAAAAATATCGGGAACTGCAGGGAAAGTATCCGGTGATCTTTTTGAGTTTTGCAGCCGTGAAAGCAGATCAGCTTTCGGAAGCAAAAATTCAGATCAAACAGCAGATTGCGAGAGTGTATGAAGAAAACCGTTATCTTCTGGATGGGGATCTGCTGAGCGGAAATGAGAAGAAAGCATACAACGAGGTCAATCTGCATATGGGTGATGCGGAGGCCGCAGCGGCACTCAATAATATGAGTATGTATCTGGCGCGGTATTACGGCAGAAGAGTGATTATTCTGCTGGATGAGTACGACACGCCGATGCAGGAAGCGTATGTCCATGGCTACTGGGCGGAATTTACAACGTTTGTGCGGAGTCTGTTTAATGCGACGTTTAAAACGAATCCTTATCTGGAACGTGCGATGATGACCGGAATCACGAGGGTTTCGAAAGAAAGTATTTTTTCTGACTTAAATAATCTGCGTGTGGTGACGACGACATCGGATCTGTATGCGGACTGTTTTGGATTTACCGAAAAGGAAGTTTTTGCATCTCTGGACGAGTTCGGAATGGGAGACAAAAAGGACGTTGTGAAGCAGTGGTATGATGGATTTATCTTTGGCGGACACCGCGATATCTACAATCCATGGTCGATTACCAATTATTTAAAAGAAAAGAAACTGCGCCCGTACTGGGCAGATACGAGTTCGAACGGTCTGGCAGGAAAGCTGATCCGCACCGCCTCGCCGGAAATCAAAGAGTATATGGAAGATCTACTGAACGGACAGGCAGTCACGGTGAACTTTGATGAGCAGATGGTGTTTGAACAGCTGGATTACAATGAAAATGCAATCTGGAGTCTGCTGCTCGCGAGCGGTTATCTGAAAGCGGAAGAGGTGGAGTATCGCGGAATTACTTTGAAGCCGTGGTATCAGCTCCGTATCACCAATCTGGAAACGGTGAGCATGTTTGATGATATGTTCCGCGGATGGTTTGAAGCATCGGAAGCTGGGTACAGCAGCTTTGTGAAAGCACTGATGCAGGGCGATCTGGAAGCGATGAATTATTATATGAATAAAGTGTCACTTGCAACATTCAGCCATTTTGACGTTGGCGGAGAGAACAGTGAAAGTCTGGAGCCGGAACGATTCTATCATGGCTTCGTCCTGGGACTGATGGCAGAGCGTGCGGAGTGTTATCAGATCCGGTCGAATCGGGAAAGTGGATTTGGACGGTATGATGTGATGATGATTCCGAAGAATAGAGAAAAAGATCCGGCGATTATTATTGAATTTAAAGTCTGCAGCCGGGTAAAAAAGGAGACACTGGAAGATGCGGTGCAGGAGGCTTTAAAACAGATCGTGGATAAAAAATACGACGCAGAACTGGTGGCCCTTGGCGTGCCGCAGGAAAGGATCCGGCATTATGGGTTTGCATTTGCGGGGAAGAATGTGTTGATTGGAGCATAGCAGGAAAAGAAAAACGCAGTCACGAATTTTGATAGGAGTTTGTGACTGCGTTCCTTTTTGGCGAACAGAAGTATGGTTAAAAGAGATGCAGAAGCACCATATAAGAAATCGTTCCGAGCAGGATGGAGATCAGTGTCTGGTGTTTCCATTTGTAGGTGATGAAGACGACTGCTGCGGCGAGTAATTTTGGCACTGCGGCAGAGATACCGCCGGATGGGATATCTTTCATACAGTAGACAATCAGAACTGCCATGATGGCTGACGGCAGTGCCTGACCGAGGCGCTCCAGTGAAGCGGGCATTTTTCGGCTGCCGGAAAATGCAAGAAACGGAAGTGCGCGGAGTCCGAATGTGATTACAGCGGAAATGGCGACGGCGGTCAGAAAATAGGAAGTTGTCATGCGAGGTTCTCCTTTCGCTGGAACAGAAGTAAAATGGCAGATACGATCAGCAGTGCCGGAAGCATGAAGTGGTTTTCACCGAAGATCAGCAGGCAGATGACGCCGATGCCAAGACCGGTGAGTGCTGGTGTGTGCTTCCTTGCTTTTTCCCACTGGTCAATGAAGATGATGAGAAAAAGTGCTGTCATACAGAAATCAATGCCCGTCAGGTCGAACGGAATGATCTGACCGAGGATGCCGCCAAGAATCGAACCAACCATCCAATAACAGCGGCTGAACAGTGCAACGAGGAACATGGTGTCCTCCTTTTCTTTTTGGGGGAGATCTAAGGTACAGTTTACGGCGTATGTTTCGTCGGTCATGGTGTGAATCATGTACAGTTTCCGCCGTCCCATCTGTTTAAATTCTTTCAGGAAGGTAAGGCTGTAAAAGCTCTGGCGGCTGTTCATCAGAAGTGCGGTGAGGGCAATCGTGATGAGAGATGCGCCGCTGGAAAGAAATGTAATCAGGACGAACTGGAATGCACCCGTGTAGACTGTCAGACTCACCAGCAGCGAATTATACTATTCAAAACATAGTGAGTCAATAGGAATATAGAAAAATAAAATCTAAACTTCCGAAGAAAAATCGTTTTCCAGCGTGGCGAAGCAGCAGATGTTTTCTTGAGGGGTGAAGGGTAAACAATAGTCACAAAATCAGGCGGTATTCTTCGGAATTGTGCATATGGAAGGGGAGAAAAAGATTTGCTATACTAAATCTGTATGAGGGTTTTTAGCACAGTTATAAGAAATGGAAAGGGGATTTTTAATTATGGCAATTACAGAGACAAAAACAAAATATGGACAGGTTCATGGTGTGCAAAAAGACGGCTACACGGTATTCCGCGGCGTTCCGTACGCAAAGCCGCCGGTAGGCGAAAAACGATTCTGCCCGCCGGAAGAGCCGGCGTGCTGGGAGGGCGTTTATAAGGCGGATCATTTCGGATGCGTCTGCCCGCAGACCGAGCATGAGCCGGACTCCTTCTATGGAAAAGAATTTTATCTCGACCCGGAATTCGGCATGAAGCAGAGTGAGGACTGTCTGTACTTAAATATCTGGACACCGGCAAATACAGTGGATGAAAAACTGCCGGTTGCTTTCTGGATTCACGGCGGCGCGTTTATGCACGGCTTCAGCCACGAATCCGAATTTGATGGATCTGCTTACTGCGAACGCGGCGTGATTCTCGTTACGATCAATTACCGTCTCGGTGCTTTCGGATTTCTGGCACATCCGTGGCTGTCCGAGGAGAGCGGTGTCGGAAGAAGCGGAAACTACGCGATTCTCGACCAGATCGTAGCACTGAAATGGGTAAAAGAAAATATCGCAGCATTCGGCGGCGACCCGGAAAATATCACCGTATTCGGCCAGTCCGCGGGATGCATGAGCGTACAGACACTCGTCAGTTCTCCGCTGACTGAAAACTGGATCAGCAAAGCCATTTTCCAGAGCGCCGGCGGCTACGACACCGGACTGAACCGCGATATGCCGCTTTCCGAGGCAGAAACCATCGGCCAGGAATTTATAGAGCTTAGCGGAGCAAAATCGCTGGAAGAACTGCGTGCGATTCCGGCTGAGAAAATTGTGGAGCTGCAGGAGGAGTTTGGCCGCGTAAATCCATCGAGAATGCTGAGCTTCGTGCCGAACATCGACAATCACCTGCTGACCTGCGGCTATAACGAGGCAGTAACCGAAGGAAAAATCAAGAACATCCCATATATGCTCGGCTCAACTGCAGACGACATCGGCGTGTTCCCGGAGATGAAAGAAAAAGGCGAGCACGGCGGCATCTATAAGGGATGCATCAACTGGAGCCTTGCGCTGGAAAAACTCGGAAGAAAACCAGCTTACGTTTACTACTTCACCCGTGCCCTGTTAGGTGACGACGCCGGAGCGTTCCATTCCTCCGAACTCTGGTACATGTTCGGAACCCTGGGCCGAAGCTGGCGCCCGAAAACCGAAGGCGACTATGCCCTCAGCAAAGAAATGATGGACGACTGGACCAATTTCATGAAAACCGGAAACCCGAACGCAGAGGGAAAAGACGACTGGAAACCATGCACAAAGGACGACCCGTATGTGCAGGTGCTGGATGTGAGAAAATAAGCAGAAGGAAATAAAAATGGCAATCGAATATCAAATACTTATCCCAGAGGAACTTGATGCAGTATAAACTGTAGATAGCAACTGGAAAGTCAGGAACACAAACAGAGCAGCATTTTACCGGCGTGTGAAAGGTAAAAATGCTGCTCTGTTTGCGTGGCAGAATCAGTCGTCCAGATCGTTGCGCTCGCGGAAGATCTGATAAATGGTGTCGATCAGTTCATCGTCATCGAGGCCTTCGAACTCGGCTTCGTTGACATCGAGATTCTCGGAAATGATGCGCAGAATGTGTACCGGTTCGTCATCGCCGCCGTCGGCCGGATAGAGAACTGCGTACTCATCCTCCTTGTATTCTACGATATCCAGAAGCTCAAAACGGACAGAATTTCCGTCCTGATCGGTAAGGACAATAAGATTGGAATCCATAATTGCAATATCCTCCTTGGTGTGTTATTTGCCGCTCAAAAACATGCAAATTTAAAATTATTATACTATGAGGAAGTGAATTTGAAAAGAAAAAAGTGACTGGCGTGATACGCTTGATATTTTGCGCTGATACGGTATAATGACAACAGAGTAAAAATTGGCGGCTGTGGCCGTGCCCGTGCCCGGAAAAATTGGGGGAAAGGAAGAATTTATGAATTATCAGGTATTAGATGTCAAAGTAAAAGATACAGAAGAAACTGCAAAATTATATACGTATTTTCTGGACAACTCGCGTGAGATTGCTCCGGAACGCGTGCGTCCGGTCATCGTGATCTGCCCGGGCGGCGGTTATGAATGGGTGTCCGAGCGTGAGGCAGAGCCGATTGCGCTGAAGTTTGTCGGAGCCGGTTACCACGCTGTTGTTCTGCATTACAGTGTTGCTCCGGCAGCTCACTATCCGACGGCACTCCGCCAGCTTGCCTGGACCGTTGCACATCTGCGGGAGCATGCGGCAGAATATCATATTGATCCGAACAAAGTAGTAGTAGCGGGATTTTCCGCAGGCGGCCATCTGGCAGCATCGTACGGTGTGTTCTGGAAAAAGAAAACATTCCTTGCAGAAGAACTTGGCGTAGACGCAGAGCAGCTTCGTCCGAACGGTCTGCTGTTATCCTACCCGGTTATCACATCCGGTCCGAAAGCGCACCGCGGATCCTTCACCAATCTGCTGGGAGACCGGTACGATGAGCTGGTAGACGAGATGTCTCTCGAGAATCAGGTCAGCCTCGATACGCCGAAGACCTTCCTGTGGCATACCGCGCCGGACGACTGCGTGCCGGTAGAAAACTCCATTCTGTTCTTTACAGCACTGCATGCACTGGAGATTCCGGTAGAAATGCATATTTATCCGGTCGGCGGCCATGGCCTTGGGCTTGCAAACGAAGAGACACAGAGCTATGAGTATCAAAATGCCGTGCGCGAAGAGTGCCAGAGCTGGATTTCTCTTGCGATTGACTGGATGCGGCATTTATAAAAAAATGTCCCAGAAGGGAGAACAAAGATGAAAGTATTAATTGTAGTAGATATGCAGAATGATTTTATCGACGGAAGTCTCGGCACGAAAGAGGCGGTCGGGATTGTTGACCGCGTTGCAGAGGTGATGGGTTCGTTTGACGGAGCTGTTATCTGCACCAGAGATACCCATTTTGCGGATTATCTGGAAACGTCCGAGGGCAGAAAACTTCCGGTAGAGCATTGTATCGAAGGAACGAAGGGTCATGCATTGCAGGATACAATTCAGAAAATGGCGGAGAAAAAACAGGCCGTGGTGACGAATAAAATCACCTTCGGTGCAAAAAATCTGCCGGAGGAGATCGAAAAACTGGCAGGCGGCGTGCCGGAATCCATTGAACTCGTGGGACTCTGCACCGACATCTGCGTGATTTCCAATGCCATGCTGCTGAAAGCATTTTATCCGGAAGTGCCGATTTCGATCGATGCATCCGCGTGCGCGGGCGTAACGCCGCAGAGTCATAAAAATGCATTGGAAGCTATGAAAATGTGCCAGATTGACATTGTAAACGAATAGACGGAAAAGAGGAAAAATTATGAGCACAACAAGATTATTTGATCAGGATGCGTACCTGGGTGAATTTGAGGCAACCGTAGAACGGAGCGTCTGCGAGGGCGGCATGTACCGCGTGCTGCTGGATCAGACCGCATTTTTCCCGGAGGGCGGCGGCCAGCCGGCAGATGAGGGAACGCTGGATGGAATTTTTGTAACGGATGTACAGGAAATCGACGGCGAAATCTGGCATACCGTGGAAGCACCGCTCGAGCCGGGCAAAACGGTAGTTGGAAAACTTGACTTTGAAAAACGTTTTTCCAATATGCAGAATCATTGCGGAGAGCATATCGTGTCAGGTATCGTGCATCGGATTTACGGTTTCAACAACGTTGGATTCCATATGGGAAGTGATGTCATTACCGTTGATTTTGACGGCGTTCTGACCGAGGAGCAGCTCTACGATGTGGAGCAGGAGGCAAACAAAGCCGTGCTTCGAAATGTTCCGGTTACGATCAGTTATCCGTCAAAGGAAGAGCTGGAAACCATGGATTACCGGAGCAAAAAAGAGATCGAGGGCCAGGTGCGGATTGTGACGATCGAAGGCTGCGACAGCTGTGCGTGCTGCGGAACCCACGTTGCAAAAACAGGGGAAATCCGTCTGATCAAAATCTTAAGTGCCCAGAAATACAAAGGCGGCGTCCGCGTGACCATGCTTTCCGGTGAAAAAGCGTATGCGGATTACTGCTTAAAACACATCAATACCCTCGGCATTGCACGTTTACTTTCTGTAAAACCGGAAGAAGCCGGGGATGCTGTCGTACGGCTGAAACAGAAAAATATTGAGATGAAAAAAGAAATCAAACAGCTCAAAAAAGAACTGTATGCACTGCAGGGAGCACCGGAGAGAAAATAATGGCAAAAGAAAAAGAAATCAAAACAAATGCAATGCGGATTCTGGACCGCCAGAAAATCAAATACGAAGTTCTTCAATATGAATGCGATGAATTTATCGACGGGCTTCACACAGCAGAGAAAACCGGCGCGCCGGTCGAGCAGTCGTTTAAAACGCTTGTGGCGCAGGGCAAAAGCAAACAGTATTACGTGCTGGTGCTTCCGATTGCAGAGGAAGTAGACCTGAAAAAAGCCGCAAAAGCGGTGGGGGAGAAATCCATCGAGATGATCCATGTCAAAGATATCACTGCAGTCAGCGGATACGTCCGCGGCGGATGCAGCCCGATCGGAATGAAAAAACAGTATCCGACCGTGATTCAGGAATGTGCGGCACAATTTGATAAAGTTTACGTGAGCGGGGGAAGAATCGGAACCACGCTGTGCATGGCGCCGGAGGATCTGAAAAAGGTCAGCAGAGCGGAGTATGCGGATTTTATTCAGTAAAAACAGAAAAAACTGTATGGAAGCAGACCAGAGCGAAGAAAAAAGTTCTGGTCTGTTTCTTTTTGCTGTGATGCGGCTGGAAAATTTCTTTCAAAAAAGGATCATAAAATAATAGCCAAAAAGCAGCGGTGAAATTGCGATACGATTCTACGAATCCGCGAAAAACGGAAAACCTTTCACACGATTTTTCTTTTTGGTGTGAGAAATTTTCATCCCGTTTTTGGAGGCAATTCACAAACCGGAAAAAATTGCCGAAAACCGCTGGACAAATCGAAAAGAGGCAACTATAATGACCTCACAATCAAGTTGACCCAAACGAAACGGGAGGTGAGAGACAAAATGTCTTTGCAGCGCTGTCTGGTACTGACAGTTGCGACAGGGGCGGTATGGATGGATTTAAGAACACGCAGAATTGCAAATGAATGGATTATCACCGCATGGATCGTCGGGCTGGTTACACAGCTCATCCGCTATGGCGCCGCGGGAGCGGGTATTTTTCTTTTTGGGATGCTTTTCCCGATACTCGCACTTTACATTCTGTTCTATTTTCATATGCTGGGCGCGGGAGATATCAAACTCCTATCCGCTGTTGGAGGCTTTCTCGGTGTGCCAGCGATCCTGAAATGTATGATTGTGTCGTTCCTGTCTGGAGCGGTCTTATCTATCGGAATTATTCTCGTCTGCGGAAATTTACCGCAGCGTCTTACCAAATTTTTCAATTATTTCCAAACTTATTTTACCAAAAGAAAATACCAGAAAAAAACAGAGCCGGTTCCCTATTACGATGGGAAGTGGGGCATGGAGTGCATCCATTTTTCCGTTCCCGTGCTGATGGGAGTGCTGCTCTGGATTGGGGGATTTTATTGAATACTGCAAAGAAAAAGAGTGTTTTTGCAGTCTGTGACACGGAAATGGAATATGCACGCAATTTTATGGAATATCTGAACCAGAAGAGAAATATTCCGTTCGAAGTGCATGCATTTTCCAGTGCGGAGATGTTTCTGGAGTTCGCAAAGAATAACGAAACAGAGATTCTTCTGATTTCGGATAAAGCGATGAAAGAAGAGATCCGCCGGTATCCGATCCGTCAGATTATCATTCTGTCTGAGGGCGTACACAGTCCGGTGCTGGATCAGTATCCGGCGGTCTACAAATACCAGTCGTCGGAAAAGGTGATCCGCGAGGTCATGGCGTGCTACGGCGTAGAAAACGGTGTCGATACATCGCCTGCACTGCTGCCGAAAAAGGAAATGCGCATCATCGGCATTTATTCGCCGGTCGGACGGACGCAGAAGACCTCGTTTGCCCTGACGATGGGGCAGATTCTGGCGAAGGAGCGGGCAGTGCTGTATCTCAACATGGAGAGCTATTCCGGATTTGAACGGCTGCTGGAATGCAGTTACGACAGGGGGATGAGCGATATTCTGTATTATGCGAGACAGGAAAATCAGGGCATCATCTACAAACTGGGCGGAATGGTCCAGTCGATGCAGAACCTGGATTATCTGCCGCCCGCCGCATCGCCGATGGACATTCAGACTGCAAAATACGAAGAATGGAAATGGCTGTTTCAGGAGATTGAGAAGAACAGCAGTTATGAAGTGCTGATTCTCGACCTCGGGGATGGCGTGGCGGATTTGTATCAGATCCTGGATTTTTGCAATGAAATTTACGTTCCGATAAGGAATGATGTGATTTCTGCGGCAAAAATGGAGCAGTTTGAAAATTTGCTGCGCCGGTGGGACTGCCAGTCGGTGCTGGACAAGATGCGGAAAATCCACGTTCCGTTCCACACGGCAAACCGGACGGGAAAAGCCTACTTTGAGGAGCTTGTCTGGAGCGAGCTGGGCGACTATGTGCGTCAGATTCTGCGGGACGGCAGAAGAGGAGAAGAAACATGACAATGCCGGAAATTCTGCGGAGAAAACTGATGGAGCGGATCGATATCGCATCCGAACCGGATGACGGAGAGGTTCTCGAAGAGATTGACGGTCTGATTTTAGGGGAAGAAGAAACACGGTATCTTCCGGTGGCACAGAAGGCGGAGCTGCGCAGACAGCTGTTCTACAGTGTGCGGAGGCTCGATGTCCTGCAGGAGCTGCTGGAAGATGCGGCAATTACCGAAATTATGGTAAACGGTTATCAGCATATCTTCGTGGAACGGAACGGCAGAATCGAGAGATACGGCAAAAGCTTTACCTCCGCAGAAAAGCTGGAGGATGTGATTCAGCAGATTGTAGGCCGGTGCAACCGCGTGGTGAATGAACAGAATCCGATTGTGGATGCACGGCTGGAAAATGGAGACCGCGTCAACGTTGTCATGAAACCGGTCGCATTAAACGGACCGATTCTGACCATCCGCCGCTTTCCGGAGCAGGCGGTGACGATGGAATTTCTGGTCTCCATCGGGAGTATTACAAAAGAGGCGGCAGAGTTTCTGCAGGCTCTCGTCCGGACCCGCTACAGCATGATGATCGGCGGGGCGACCGGATCTGGCAAAACGACATTTCTGAATGTGCTTTCCGCCTACATTCCAAAGGGCGAGCGCATCATAACCATCGAAGACAATGCAGAGCTGCAGATCCAGGGTGTGGAGAATCTGGTGCGG
>ERZ860388.739-NODE-739-length-24368-cov-7.755851_pt1 | contig 24368 bp, 21 predicted proteins | sample MGYA00509978_ERZ860388 | MGnify/ENA primary metagenome ERZ860388 (study PRJEB30046, sample SAMN00715225) | human gut metagenome | study: EMG produced TPA metagenomics assembly of the A metagenome-wide association study of gut microbiota in type 2...
AGCAGAGGACTGAAAATCCTCGTGTCACTGGTTCGATTCCGGTTCTAGGCACTTATTTATACCATAGGTATTACGTTATGTAGTATCTATGGTTTTTTTGTATCCCAATAATAAATAACAGTAAATAAAAGATGAGAGTGTAACAATGAATTGTAATGAAGATAAGAGTATAAAGATGAATTTAGATAAAACAGGAAAATCGGATAAAACAGAAACTACAAATAAGGATATTAAATATGATGATATATTATTGAATGGCAATGCAGGAACTACAAATAAAAATTCAGACATTAAACCAAATGTTAAATATAATGATATATTGTCTAAGCTAGATAAATATAAAGATGAAAATATAGTACCTATGCATATGCCGGGGGCTAAGAGAAATAAAGAATTAATTGAGTTATATATGGGTGATATGGGAAATCCATATGAGAAAGATATAACGGAGATTAATGGTTTTGATAATATGCACAATGCCGAAACTATTATTAAAGATGCGTTTGATGAGGCGGCGGAGCTTTATGGAGCTGATGAGAGCTGGTATCTGGTAAATGGAAGTACTGCAGGTAATATGTCGGCTATATGCGGAGTTACCCATAAAAATGATGTTGTTATAATGGCAAGAAACTGTCATATATCAGTGTATAATGCAGTTATCCTCAATGAACTGAATCCTGTGTATATTTATCCAGAATATGATGAGGAATATGGGTATTATAAGGGGATAACATTAAAAGAAATTAAGGTCATTGTGGATAAATACAGCTCAGACCATGACAGAAATGATATTAAAGCCGTGATACTTACATCACCAACTTATGAGGGAAATGTATCTGATATTAAATCAATAGCAGAGTATCTTCATCAATATAATATTCCATTGATTGTTGATGAGGCTCATGGTGCACATTTTAATTTCTCAGAAAGCTTTCCTCAGTCAGCAGTTAAGAGTGGGGCTGATGTAGTAATTAACAGTGTGCATAAGACCCTTCCATCACTTACACAGACAGCGATTATGCATATTAACTATGGAATAGTTGATGTAGAACGCATAAGAAGGTATTGGAATATATACCAGTCGACAAGCCCATCGTATATATTAATGTCTTCCATAGCAAGAAGCTTAAGCATTGTTAAGAATGACGGTGATAAATTATTTGCTGAATATGTTGATAAGCTCACTATTTTAAGAAATGGATTGTCAGAATTAAAGCACATCAGGTTAATAAATACAGACGACATATCAAAGCTTGTATTAGGATATAAAGATGCAAAATGGTTATATGACACTCTATTTTATAAATATAAAATCCAGCTTGAAATGTCATCTATAAAATATGTAATAGCGATGACATCAATATTTGACTCGCAGGAGTATTATGATAGATTTCTTGCGGCATTAAAAGAGATAGACGAAGAATTAGATAATAGAGTTCTTGCGGCATTAAAGGAGATAGACGAAGAAATAGATGAGAGTATCAGTAAATATGATAGGGAAGATATACTAAATTCAAAAGTAGACAAGGATTTAGATAATAGATTTAATAGCATACATAATGGTGAGGCAGACAATAGATTAAATTATAGTTCAATTAATAATCAGGATAATGGTAATAAGATAAATGTTGCTGATTTCAGGGATGAACAGGCTTTGACAATTGCACAGGCATTTAACAGGCGGGATTTATCAGGTTGTGATGAAATTCAGATGAATAATGAGAAGATATATGGTAAGATAAGTGGAGAGTCAGTGTATGTATATCCACCGGGAATACCGATATTGTGTCCGGGAGAGGTTATTACACGAAAGATTATTGCAATACTTGAGGCGGCCGGTGAGGCAGGTCTGGAGGTTGTAGGTGTAAAAGAAGGAGCTTTGTTATGCCTGAGATAGCATTTTTAATGGGAAAAAGTTCAAGTGGTAAAGATAATATATTTAAGGCTTTAGTTGGTGATAAGGAGCTAAATCTTAAGACTGTTATTATGTATACAACAAGACCTATGAGAGCTGGAGAAAAAGAAGGTGTAGAGTATTATTATGTAGATAATGAGAAGGCATTGGAGCTTGAAGCGGCTGATAAAGTAATAGAAATGAGGACATATAACACGGTATATGGTGAATGGAAATATTTTACAGTTGATGATGGTCAGATCAGGCTTGGAAGCGGTGATAAGTATATTGTCATAGGTACTATTGAGGCTTACAATAAATTTTGCGCATACTTTGGAAAAGAAGCAATATTACCGATATATATAGAAGTCGATGATGGAATAAGGCTTATGAGAGCTATCAACAGGGAACAGAAGCAGGAAGTACCACAGTATGAGGAAATGTGCAGGCGTTTTCTTGCAGACAGTAAAGATTTCTCGGAGGAAAAGATTAAGGAAGCCGGAATTAATCAGAGATTTAGCAACGATGGAACAATAGAGGATTGTATAAGGGACATCAAAGAGGCAATTAAACAGCAGCTTTTATAAATGCAGTAAGAGTGAGTTGGCTTGAATTGTATTAATGATATTTATATGATACAATTATATGATGGTGGACACGAAAGAGAGTAAAGTTATGGATATAAAGATTAATGATATACAGACATCATCTTCAGTTCAGCAGGTGAAGAATACAGAGAGTACGGACAGTAGTTTTAAGTTTACTCTTATTAGTAATATAGAAGAAAAGGATCTTCAGGAAAAGCTTGGCAGTATGATGGAACAGATTACTGAGCAGGGTGAGAAGATTGCAAAGCATATGGATATTAAGGATATGCGAAAGTACAGGGAGCTTGTTAAGGGATTTCTTAATGAGGTTGTTAACCGTTCCCATAAGTTCTCAAGAGAGAACTTTCTTGATAGACGAGGCAGACACAGAGTATATGGTATTGTTAAACTTGTGGATAAGAATCTTGATGAGCTGGCAGGAGAACTTGTTAAAGAAGAGAAAAATCATCTTGAGATTGTAGGAAGAATTGATGATATCAGGGGTTTATTGCTTGATATATCAGCATAAGATTGGAGTATATAATGAGCACATTTTCAGATATTTATGGATACGATACAATTAAAGAGCATTTACAGAACGCAATTAAATTAGATAAGGTATCACACGCTTACATTATCAATGGAGGGCTTGGTGCTGGAAAGAAGATGATTGCCAAGATATTTGCAAAAGCATTACAGTGTGAGGCAGAAGGCGATAATAAGCCTTGTAATAAATGTCATTCCTGTATACAGACAGAGTCAGGCAATCAGCCTGATATAATATGGGTACGACACGAGAAGCCTGCAAGTATAGGTGTAGATGATGTAAGAGATCAGATAATATCAGATATGCTTATTAAACCATACTCAAGCCGTTATAAGATATACATTATAGATGAGGCTGAGAAGCTTACAGTGCAGGCACAGAATGCACTTCTTAAGACTATAGAAGAGCCACCAGTGTATGGTATTGTTATATTTCTTACGACTAACGCAGACATTTTCTTACAGACTATTATATCAAGATGTGTGCTTCTTGATTTAAAGCCATTAAAGGAAAGCGTAGTTATGGATTATCTTAAGGATAACTATGACGTGTCAGAATATGAACGTAAGTTTGCGGCTGATTTTGCACAGGGTAAGATTGGACGTGCTAAGACTATTATAGAAAGTACGGAATTCGCACATTTAAAGAATGATGTTATGCACGTTATCAAGAATGTGAAGGATATGACGGCGGCAGACATAATGGCAGTTGTTAAAGATGTGACTAATTACAAGCTTACAATAGACGATTATCTTGATCTTATGGCTATGTGGTTCAGGGACGTGCTTATGTTTAAGAGTACCAATGATACGAATTATCTAATATTTAGTGATGAGATTTCGCTTATCAAATCGCAGGCTGAGGTTATGTCATACGAAGGAATTCAGGATATACTTAATTCTATAGATAAAGTAAAGGTAAGACTTAAGGCCAATGTTAATTTTGACTTATGCATAGAACTTCTTATTATGGCTATGAAAGAGGATATGTAGGCAGTTAGTGAATAATTGGCTGATGTTAGGAATTAATATTTGGCAGGATTGGAGATTAAAAATAGATGACTAAAGTTGTTGGTGTTAGATTCAGGCAGGTGGGCAAAATATATTTCTTTGCACCGGGACAGTATAATGTTGAGGTTGGTCAGCACGTTATTGTTGAAACAGCAAGAGGAATTGAGTATGGCCACGTTGTTCTTGGTGAAAGAGAGGTTGAGGATTCAGCAGTTGTGCAGCCGCTTAAGGCTATTATCAGAATATCGACACCTGATGATGATGAAAGGGAAGCTAAGAACAGGGAAAAGGAAAAAGAAGCGTATAAGATATGTCTTGAGAAGATTAAGAAGCATAATCTTGAAATGAAGCTTATAAAGGTTGAGTATACATTTGACAATAATAAAGTATTGTTCTACTTTACAGCGGATGGAAGAATTGATTTCAGAGAGCTTGTAAAGGATCTGGCAGCAGTATTTAAGACAAGAATTGAACTTCGTCAGATTGGTGTAAGAGATGAAACTAAGATATTAGGCGGAATTGGTTCTTGTGGGAGACCATTGTGCTGTGCAACATATATGCCAGAGTTCATACCAGTGTCAATTAAGATGGCAAAGGAACAGAATTTATCGCTTAATCCATCAAAGATATCGGGTGTGTGTGGAAGACTTATGTGCTGTCTTAAGAATGAGCAGGAAACTTACGAGGAGCTTAACAGCCACCTTCCTAATGTGGGAGATTATGTTACTACACCTGAGAAGTTAAAGGGTGAGGTATCAAGCGTTAATGTGTTAAGACAGCTTGTTAAGGTAATTGTCACACTTGATGGAGATGAGAAAGAGATAAGAGAGTATCCTGTTGCTGAGCTTAGATTTAAGCCTAAGAGAAGAAACGACAGAATGAATATAGATGATAAAGAGTTAAAAGAACTCGAAGAGCTTGAGAAAAAGGAAGGAAAAGCCCATATTAATGATGACTGATGTTAAGATTAATGCAGGTATTAATGCCAATGAGAGAATTGATGACTTATGCAGGGATAATCTCAGACTAATCCAGAATACAGATGTGTTCTGTTTTGGAATGGATGCTGTGTTGTTGTCTACATTTGCGAAGGCCGGAAAGAACCAGAAGGTGCTGGATATGGGTACTGGAAATGGTGTAATACCAATTCTTATGCAGGCGAAAAATCCAGGCAGTATGTATACAGGCTTGGAAATTCAGGATATCAGTTATGACCTTGCTGTCAGAAATGTTGAACTTAATAGTCTGTCAGACAAGGTTAATATTGTAAAAGGTGATATTAAAGAAGCTTCACATATTTTAGGTGGGGCTTCTTTTAATGTGGTTACAAGCAATCCACCATATATGAATGAAAATCACGGAATTGTTAATCCTGAGAGTGCCAAGGCAATCGCAAGACACGAGCTTCTATGCAGTCTTGAGGACGTTGTAAGGGAAGCTTCAAAGTGCCTTAAGGTTAAGGGACATATGTATATGGTTCACAGACCATCAAGACTTGTAGATATATTTACTTCTATGAAGAATAACCACCTTGAGCCGAAGCGTATAAGGCTTGTGTATCCGCATATAGATAAGCCAGCTAATATGGTGCTTATAGAGGCGGTAAAGGGCGGACGTTCACAGCTTATAGTGGAAGAACCACTTATTGTATACAATAGCGATGGAAGTTACACGGAAGAACTTTTAAAAATGTACAATTAGTATGAATTTAAGAGAGGAGCAGTATGGAAGATAATATTACAGATATTGATTATGATAGTGTGCAGGCACTTGAAGAATTTAATGGCTTTCATAATAATAGCGGAGTTGGGCAGTTATATTTGTGTGCAACTCCGATTGGTAATCTTGAGGATATTACGTTCAGGGTGTTAAGGATATTAAAGGAAGTTGATATTATTGCGGCGGAGGATACGAGAAACAGCATAAAGCTGCTTAATCATTTTGAGATTAATACGCCGATGACAAGCTATCATGAATATAACAAGTATGATAAGGCAAAGGTGCTTGTTGAGAAGATGCTTAAAGGAATGTCAGTCGCTGTAATAACTGATGCTGGAACACCTGGAATATCTGACCCGGGAGAGGAGCTTGTAAGGCAGGCACTTGCATCAGGAATTAAGGTATCATCAGTTCCTGGTGCGGCAGCGTGTATAACGGCACTTACAATGTCGGGACAGGCAACAAGACGTTTTGCATTTGAAGCATTTCTTCCGGCGGACAAGAATGAGCGTAAAGACATATTAAAAGAGCTTGAAGATGAAACAAGAACAATGATTATATACGAAGCTCCACACAGGCTTTTAAAGACACTTAAAGAGCTTTCTGAGGTGTTAGGAGGAAGCAGGGCAGTTACTATATGCAAGGAACTTACCAAACGCTATGAGAATAGTATGGTTACAACGCTTGCAGAGGCATGCAGTTATTATGAGAATAACCAGCCAAGGGGCGAGTATGTTCTTGTAATTGCTGGAAAAGACAGAAATGAGCTTAAAGAGGAAGCACAGGCACAGTGGCTTGCTATGTCTGAGAAGGAACACGTTGATATGTATATATCACAGGGACTTGATAAAAAAGAGGCTATGAAGGCAGCAGCCAGGGACAGGGGCGTATCTAAGAGGGATATATATAATAAGCTTCTGGGAAATTAGTTCTTAAAAGAAAAAATGTTACACAAATGTTAAAAACTTATATAAAAGAGTGATTAAAAGAGAGTCTTAGCTAAAATAAATTTAAGAGTAAATTTTAAAATTATAGGTGGAGTGGTATAAATCCCCTTCTTTGTCAGATAATATTTCTGGTAAGGAAGGGGATTTCTTATCTTCTAATCTTCTATTGTATGTTCATTGATAATTGCCTTAATGGCCTTATAAAGGTAAGGCTTGAGCCTGTCAATATCAGCTGGTTCTTTGTAAAGGATTGAGCTGTAGCAGGTTGAGCTTATAAGCTCGACAATCATAAACAGCATAATCTCAGGCTCGTTGAGGTTAAGACCCGAGTCTTCAAGCATTTCATAGTATATATCTTTAAAATTAATGTCGTCATCAGCGACATTGGTTGTAAGAGCCTCTTTAAATATTCCCCACGACAGGTTCTTTGATATAAATGTAAGAAGTGTCTGGTTGGTGTTAAGCACATTAATTATGTTGTCAGCAATAAATATAATCTCCTCGGTAAATGTAATTGTAAACGAAGGGTCACTAATCTGCTGTTCTTTTATATGAAGCTCTAATGCATTCACTGCATTTTTAAAGAGCTTGCTTGCCTCGTGAGAAATGAGTTTATTTCTTATATCATATTTATCTTTGAAATACAGATAAAAAGTTCCCTTGGCAATTCCAGCTTTCTGAGAAATCTCGGCAATTGATGTCTTGGAAACACCCTGCGTTGTAAAGAGCTTAAAAGCTGTATCTAAGAGGGAAGTCCTTTTCTGTTGTTTGTTGTTCTCAAGTTTTCCCATAAAATCTCCAATCTAATGTAGGCATAAATAACATTATTCATGCGGTTATAAATTCCGTATTATGTACTTCATTTATCAGATGCAAATATTTTGTCAATAAATTCAAGTTTAATATTAGTTATTCTGTCAATTAATATTCTACCATATTGAAAATAAAAAATCTATAAAAAAATGACTTTTAGTCATTTTGAGTATTGACTATCGGTCATTTTGTGCTAGAATAACACTTGCAAAGAAAATGACCAAAAGTCATATTTGAGAGATGACGGTCATATGTATTGAATTGATAATAAATGTAATTAATTAAGAGAGTTATTAATTATTGAGAGGTTATCAGTCCAATCAAAGTAAAATTACGTCGCAGACGTAGAAATGAGGCGAGTTATGGAAAAGTTTGGAAAAGTAATTGTTAAACTCAGAATTCCAATTCTTATTCTGAGTTTCCTGCTTCTTATTCCATCTGCAATCGGATACTTTAATACAAGAGTTAATTACGATATTCTGTATTATCTTCCGAATGAGATAGAAACTATGCAGGGTCAGGACATTCTTATGGATGACTTCAATAAGGGTGCATACGCGATGGTCGTTGTCCAGAATATGGATACGAAGTCTACTGACAGACTTATTAAGAAGGTAGAGAGTGTAGACCACGTTGCACAGGTTATTTCTTACACAGGAATAGTTGGTGAAGATGTTCCATCTGAGATTGTTCCATCAAAATTCAGAAAGTATTTCGAGAATGACAGCACAGATACAACTTTATTTGCAATATTCTTCGATAATACAACTTCAAGTGATGATACTATGAATGCTATCACACAGATAAGAGAGAAGACAGAGGGTCAGGCGTTTATAAGTGGTATGTCAGCTGTAGTTACGGATACTAAGAATCTTTCGGAGAAAGAGACACCACTTTATGTACTTATAGCAGTAGTTCTTGTATGTATCGTGCTTGCTATATTTATGGATTCATTTCTTGTACCAGTATTTTTTATGATAAGTATAGGAATGGCAATTGTATACAACCTGGGTTCTAACATTTTATTAGGTGAGGTTTCATATATAACTAAAGCTCTTGCGGCTGTACTTCAGTTAGGTGTTACACTGGATTATTCGATCTTCTTATGGCACAGCTACAAGGAAATGAAGGAAATATATCCGGATGACCACAAGGAAGCGATGGCAGTTGCCATTGGTAATACACTTACATCCGTAGTTGGTTCTTCTATAACAACAGTTGCAGGTTTCATTGCACTTTGCTTTATGAGCTTCACACTTGGTCTTGACCTTGGTATCGTTATGGCAAAGGGTGTTGTATTCGGTGTTATCGGTTGTGTAACAATCCTTCCATCATTGATACTTACATTTGACAGGGCATTAGAGAAGACAATGCATCGTGAGATTATGCCAAACTTCGATAAGCTTGCTACATTTATAGTAAACCACTCATGGATATTTGTAATTGTCTTTGTTGTATTATTAGGACCTGCTATATATGGACAGAATCATACATCAGTATATTATGATTTATCTGATACACTTCCAGATGACCTTGCCTGCTCACAGGCTAACAAGAAGCTGGAAGAAAACTTTGATATGAATTCAATCTATATGATACTTGCTGACTCTGGTATGTCTACAGATACAGCTAACGAAATGCTTGATAAGTTAGGTGATGTAGACGGTGTACAGTTCGCACTTGGACTTGACACAGCACTTAAGTCTGGTATTCCGCAGGAATTCTTACCGGCTAAGACAGTATCAGAGCTTAAGGGTGAAGATTATCAGATAATGATGATTGCTACAGATTACAAAATAGCATCAGATGAAATTAACAATCAGATTAGTAAGGTAAATGATATTGTAAAGTCTTACGATTCTAAGGCAATGGTAGTTGGTGAAGCTCCTTGTACCAAGGATCTTATCACTATAACAGATAAGGACTTTAAGACAGTCAGTGCGGTATCAATAGTAGCTATATTTGTTATTATCCTGTTCGTACTTAAATCAATATCGCTTCCAATTATACTTGTTTCAGCAATCGAATTTGCTATCTTTGTTAATATGGGTATTCCATATTTTACTCATACACAGATACCATTTATTGCATCAGTAGTTATAGGTACTATCCAGCTTGGTGCAACAGTCGATTATGCTATTCTTATGACAACAAGATATAAGAAGGAAAGAAGCCAGGGATACGCTAAGAAGGAAGCAATTCAGATAGCTCTTTCAACATCAATACCATCAATTATTGTTAGTGCACTTGGTTTCTTTGCCGCAACATTTGGTGTTGGATGCATAGCTTCAGTTGATATGATTGGTTCGCTTTGTACACTTATGGCGCGTGGTGCAATTATAAGTATGTTCGTAGTTATCTTCATACTTCCATCATTGTTTGTGTTATTCGATAAACTGATTATTAATACAAGTATAGGATTTAAGCCTAAGAAGAATTAGGATATGTAATCAGAAAGATGTATGAATGGTCCCCAAATGTATATGTCGTAACAGATATAAGAATATATCAGGAAGTAAGAAAATGGAGGAATAGTTATGGTTAAGAAGACTTTATTTAAATATAGTTCAGTATTATTAAGTGTTGTTCTTATTGCTTCAACACTTACAGGCTGTGGAACTGGCACAGCATATAATCAGACAGGCAGTGAGGTTGCAATAAGCAGTGAGGCTGCTTCTAATACAGAGAATATTATAACAAATGCTATTAAGAACGAGCTTTCAATATCAAATACAAGTACATTAAAGACAAATACAAGAGACGAGATGGTATATGTATTTGATAAGGCAGACGGAACTCAGGATCACGTTCTTGTAACAGAAAAGGTTACTGATTCTAAGGGCGAAACAACAACTAACCAGAGCACATCTGATAAGACTGCTCCTGTTTCAATAAAGGTTACTTACAAGTTAAATGGTGTTGAAACTAAGCCAGAAGATATGATTGGCAAGAGTGGTAAGGTTACTATCAGATATGACTATACTAACAATGAGAAGAAGAATATAACAGTTAATGGAAAGTCACAGATAGCTTATGTTCCATTTACTATGATTACAGGAACACTTCTTCCAACAGATAAGTTCAGTAATGTAGAAGTTACTAACGGCAAGGTAAGCAAGGTTGGCGATAATATCATTGCACTTGGTATGGCTATGCCAGGCTTAAAGGATACTTTAAACCTTAAGTTTGATGGTGAAAGCCTTGATATGGATATTCCAGAATACTTTGAAATATCAGCAGATGTAGAGGATTTCGAGCTTGATATGTCTATGTCAGTTGCTACAACAAGCACACTTAATGATATAGATACAGATGATTTCTCACTTGCTAAGCTTGAAGATAAGATGAATGAACTTCAGTCAGCAGCAGACCAGCTTACAGACGGAACAGTTACTCTCCAGAATGGTACACAGACACTTGCTGACAGTATTCCAGCACTTACAGATGGTGTGAACCAGTTAAATGATGGTGCAAGCCAGCTTAAAGATGGTATCTATGCTTATACAGATGGTGCTACAGCTCTGGCAGCAGGTGCAGGACAGCTTAAGGATGGTATCAGTGCATACACAGCAGGAGCTAACCAGCTTGGTGCAGGTGCAGGACAGTTACAGTCAGGTTTAAAGACTTATACTGATGGTGTAGGAGCACTTAATGCAGGTTCAGGCACATTACAGAGTGGTCTTTCAACATATACAGGCGGTGTTGCCAGTGCGGCAGCAGGTGCAGTTTCATTACAGACAGGTTTAAAGGCTTATACAGATGGTGTTGCTAGTGCAGAGGCAGGAGCTTCACAATTAAATGAAGGAATAAAGAGCATTAAGACAGCACTTATTGGAAATGTTGTTAAGGAACTTGCAGCTAATTCAACAGCTTATAAGATGAATTCTGTAGCAGACTCAACAGGAAAGACTGTTATGGAGCAGGCAACTGATTTACAGAAATTAGGAACAGCATTAGGCCTTAGTGATGTAACTATAGCAACAGACCTTAGTGATCTGGGCAAGAAGAGCAGTAGTGAGGCAGCAACAGATATATCGACTTATTTTGTAAAGTATCTTACAGCTTATACAACTAATATAATAACAGAGACATATACAGAAGCTGTGACAAGCGGTAAGCCATATACTCCGCAGGTATCACAGGCTGGTTCAAGGGATTATGTATATGCTAACCAGTTAGGACTTCTTATTAAAGCCGCTGGCAATATAGGTGCTTCAAGTGCATTAGATGCAGTTGTCAGCAATCTTAGCAATAATGAAACAATTAATGCAGCATTAAAGCAGCTTACAGATGGAAGCCAGTCATTAACAGACGGACTTGGCAAACTTGTTAAGAATAACAATACACTTAACGCAGGTGCATCACAGCTTAATGCAGGACTTGCACAGCTTAGTGGTAACAATGATACACTTAATGGTGGTATAGCACAGATAAGCACAGGACTTGCACAGCTTAGCGATAACAATGATACACTTAATGGTGGTATAGCACAGATAAGCGCAGGACTTGCACAGCTTAATGGTAACAATGATTCACTTAACGGTGGTATTGAACAGATTGCAGGCGGTTTCAGCACACTTAATTCTAACAATGAAGCATTAAGGAGTGGTTCTACACAGCTTGCTGATGGAACATCAACACTTAAGTCATCTTCTGTAACCTTAGCAGATGGCGTAACACAGCTTAATGATGGTGCTATAACACTTAAAGATGGTATGGCAGAATTCAATGAGACAGGTATTAAGGCTATTACAAGTCTTGTTGGTGATGATGCTGATACAGCAGTAGATACAATCAAGGAAGTAATCAGGCTTGGTCAGAATTACAACACATTCCTTGGTAAATCAGATGGTAAAGACAATTCAGTAACATTTATATATAAGACAGCTGAATTAACTAAATAAGATTACTTTTCCAAAACTCTCATATATAAATTATGCCGGCCCGGTCGGCGGAAAGATTAATAATCTTTCAAAAAATCCCCACAGAAGTTTATATCTGTGGGGATTTTACTATGCAGTCAGTGCGTTAAATGTTATGCGGTTATACAGCATAGCTATATGTTAATATAATTACATAGACATTATAAATGCTATGATATGCTTTTAAAATAATCTTCAAGCCTTGTAAATGTCTTAATAAGTACAGCTGCTTCATCTTTGCTTAAATCGCCAGTGATATGTTTAATCATATCCTGATGAAATTTCATATGGTGATTGTATGCCGCATTACCCTTTGGTGTGAGAGAAGCATATACGACACGGCGGTCTTCTTCACTTCTTGTCCTTATTACATATCCCTTTTTAACAAGTCCGTTAATGCCGACTGTAAGAGTTCCCATAGTCACGCCTAAGGCCTTTGATATTGTTCCCATAGTGCGTGGCTCTTTAATTCCGATAGCTTCAATTATGTGCATATCAGTAACTGTGATGTCAGAAAATTCATCTGTAATTAAAGCCTTTTCTTCAATGTTCATTATATCATTGAATAAAGTTACTAAAATAGAGTTCAATGATTCGTAAATGTCCATAGGTATTACTTTCCTCGCTTCAAAATATTTTTAATTATACAATGAAATGATGTGTTAATGCAACAAAATACTGTGGTATTTGTGAGTTAATGAGTTAAATACAATTTGCAATTTTATAGGATAAGTAGTATCATTAAATGGAGTATTATTTTGACAATATAGAGCAATAAAAGTACAGATTATTGCTATAAAATATTACTTAATATCAGGTTTAAAGTTTAATGATAGATGGAGGCACATATGAAGTTCATAGCAATTGGCGAATTGATGTTAAGATTATCACCACCTAACTATGAGAAGATAGTTACAACCCACAATTTCATCGTTAATTATGGTGGAGCAGAGGCGAATGTAGCAGTTTCCTTAGCTAATCTTGGTGTTGACTCAACATTTTTTACTGTATTACCTAACACAGACCTTGGTAAGTCTTGTATTAACTACCTTAAGGCTAATGATGTACATACTAAGCACATTATCAAGTCTGACGGGAGAATGGGACTTTATTACCTTGAAGAAGGTGTTTCAGTAAGACCTTCACAGGTAATATATGATAGAGGAAGCTCAGCGTTTGCTGAATATGATTATAAGGATGTAGATTTTGAGAATATTTTAAAGGATTATGACTGGTTACATTTAAGTGGCATCACACCAGCGCTTTCATATAACTGCCGCCGTCTTATAGATAAGGCTATCAAGGCAGCTAAGAAGCTTGGACTTACAGTAAGCTTTGATCCTAATTTCAGAAGTACATTATGGTCTTTTGAAACTGCAAGGGATGTACTCAGCAAATATCTTCCATATGTAGATGTACTTATAGGTATTGAGCCTATCCATGTATACAATGCAGATGGTACAGATGTTAAGGATGGTCTTACTATGGATCCATCATTTGAGGATATGGACAGAGTGTTTAAGGCTATTGATGAGCAGTACCATATGAAGGCAATTGCAAGAACAGTACGTTATGTTCATTCAGGAAGTAATAACTCTCTTAAGGCTTTCTACTATGCTGACGGAAAGACTTACGAAAGCAAGACACTCAACTTTGAGATTGTTGACCGTGTTGGTGGTGGAGATGCATTCTCTTCTGGTCTTATCTATGCTCTTATGCAGAATGACTGGAAGCACGAAGATATCGTCAACTTCGCAGTAGCTTCTTCAGTAATGAAGCACGCTATCCGCGGCGATACTAACATCACAAGCGTTGGCCAGATTAAGAGGCTTATGAATAATGCATCATTTGATGTACAGAGATAATGAACGCGGGTCATTAGTCATACAGAAGGAAGGTCTAAGGAAAATCAAGTACTTGCATAATGATTTTCCCTAGACCTTATTCATATGAGATTAATAACAGATAGATTATGGTTAATATACCGGAGGATATATGAAAAAGATAAAAGAACTTATGCCGGAGGCATATGATTTTAATGGAAAACTTTCATTAAAACAGGCGATACCACTTGGACTTCAGCACGTTATGGCAATGTTTGTAGGAAATCTTACACCATTGCTTATTATTACAGGAGCCTGTGGTATTGGTGCAGGAAGTGAGTATGCATCTATTCAGGTTGCACTTTTACAGAATGCTATGATTATAGCTGGTATTGTAACGCTTATACAGTTATTTTCAGTAGGACCTGTTGGAGGAAAGGTGCCTATTATTATGGGTACGAGCTCTGGATTTATCGGAGTGTTCAGCAGTATAACAAAGGTTATGGGTGGCGGAATATTAGCCTATGGTGCTATTATGGGCGCTTCCATTATAGGTGGTCTTTTTGAAACTGTGCTTGGTGCATTTATTAAGCCGTTAAGAAGATTTTTCCCATCAGTTGTAACAGGAACGGTTGTGCTTTCTATTGGATTGTCACTTATTTCAGTTGGTATCAATTCATTCGGTGGTGGAAATGGAGCTAAGGACTTTGGCTCACTAGAGAATCTGTTTCTGGCATTTATTGTGCTTGTTGTTATATTATTCGTTAAGCACTGGACAAAGGGATATCTTAGTTCATCATCTATACTCATTGGAATTATAGTTGGTTATATTGTAGCAGCTATTATGGGCTGTGTGCTTCCACATACAGCGGTTACTGCTGATGGAGTTGAATATACTAAGTCATGGGTACTTAACTGGAATAAGGTTGCAGAAGCTAAGTGGATTGCGATTCCTAAGTTTATGCCAGTTAAGCCTGTGTTTGATTTAAGAGCAATACTTCCTGTGCTTGTTATGTTTGTGGTAACAGCAGTAGAAACTGTTGGAGATATATCAGGTGTTATGGTCGGTGGAGTAGGAAGAGAAGCGACAGATAAAGAGCTTTCAGGCGGAGTTATGTGTGATGGTTTAGGTTCATCACTTGCAGCACTTTTCGGTGTGCTTCCTAATACATCATTCAGCCAGAATGTTGGTCTTGTTGCAATGACTAAGGTTGTTAACAGAATTGCACTTGCATCTGGTGCGGTATTCCTTATATTATGTGGTCTTATTCCTAAGCTTGGAGCCTTAATATCAATTATGCCACAGTCAGTACTTGGTGGTGCGGCAGTTATGATGTTCTCATCAATTATTGTTAGTGGAATACAGCTTATTACTAAGGAGCCGCTTGATGCAAGAAGACTTTCTATTGTATCAGTTGCACTTGGTGTAGGTTATGGTATGGGTGTAAGCCCTGCAATCCTTGCACATACACCACAGGCAGTACAGCTTATGTTTGGTGAGTCTGGTATTGTTCCAGCAGCATTTGTAGCAATATTACTTAACATAATTCTTCCTAAGGATAAAGCTGAGGAAACGGTTAAAGAAGTTGTTTCAGAAGAAGCAGCAACAATAAAGGAAAAGGCTGTAACTAAATAAGGTACAGCAATTAGCGAAGATACCGGGAAAGACGAATAAGGTCATCAGGAGTATCAATATCATATAATTCATATTCATCCTGTGCAGGAACTAAAACAACCTGTGCAGGATGTTTTTTTGCAATAAAACCGCCACCCTTGCCCTGTGGAAGTGTAAGAAGCTCATTATAATAGCACGCAGGAAATATTACTGGTGCGCCTGCGTTTTCGTTGAAGGCAAGCCGGCATATCTTCTTCTTCTTATTATTAGAATAATTATTATTGGCATTGCTGGATTTATCTGCGTTATTACAAGCAAAATGACTGCTGTTGTAGTAAATAAATAAAAGACACAGAAGCTGCAGGCTTGTCTTAGTGATGAGCGGCTGGGCTGATGGAAGAAATAATATTCCCTGGGGGCAGTTGTTTTTCTGGCAGCAGGCTTCCTTTAGAATATGGGAAACACCAAGGCGTACCATATCATTTCTGTAAGGCATATTGTGTTTTATGCAATGTATATGTTCCCGTTCACATATCTGTACAAGCTCATCATGACGGGTTACGGCAAGAGTTTTACCAAAGCTTACAAAGTGGCTTATATTTATCGCATTTTCAAAGAGAGTGTTGTTGTTGAAGGAGGCTAAAAGCTTGTTGGTACCGAATCTTTTTGACATACCGGATGCCATAATAATGCACGAAATAGAGCTGAAGGTATTATCAATATCGATTAAAAGTACATCTGATCTTCTTTTAATACTGTCAAGAAATTCCGTGGATTGTTTTCTGATGACAGATAATACGCGTGAGTTATCAAGAAGACTTTTAATGCTCTCCTGAAAAGGAATACAGGAACTCTCCAGATAACCAAGCTCGTCAATAACAAATACACTATCAGCAGAGGTCATAAGATGCTTCATAATAGCAGGACAGGCGCAGTTAATAAAGCCATCCTCTACGGAGGTCATGTTGTTGCCTTTTTTAGGAGAAACAGGAGTGAGGGTACGTGGTCTGCCAATTACATATTCTTTTCCATCATCTATAAGATTGGATTTAATAACAACTTCTGGGGTGTCTGTTCTGCGGCTTAGCAGATAATTGAAATTGAAAAAATCAGACATATCCGTAGCGTCTTTAGTCTGGTTTAAAATGCTGTTTAACAGATATGATTTGCCACTTCCCCGGTCTCCGGTAATAAAAAGATGCTTTTTTTCTGACATCTTAAAAAATGTAATGACAGCCAGAGCGTCTAAATAACAATTATCCATAGAATAAGTCACCTCATTTCAGTAAATGCTTTTATATCGTATGCGTGTCCTGCGTGAATAGGTATATATCTGTAGTAAAGGTTTATAGTGCCACAACTACACGATGTGTTTTATGGTGGATATCGGTACATTCAATAACATTAATATTATCATATATAAGAGACAGCTTTTCGTTAATAGTATCAAGGGAGTCTGTATGAGTATTAATGCTGGTAAGTATTGTTCCGGCTTTCATAAGAAATATACTATCGCAGTATTCCAATGCAAGCTCAGGACTGTGAATACACATAAGTACGCATCTGCCATCGGATACAATGCTTCTTATGCGCTGCATAAGAAGATGACGATTAGAAAAATCAAGTGCACTATCCGGTTCATCGAGAAGAAGCAGTGGGGAAGCCTCTATTATGGTGCGTGCCAGAATACATAACTGCTTCTGCCCTTCGCTTAAAGCTAAGAAGTCTGATTCGTATAAACCATTAAGTCCAACCATATCAATAGCTTTATCGGCACGTTTTATCATATCTGTGGTGTAGCCTCCAAGTATGTGCATATGAGGATTGAAGCCAAGCAGACATACCTCCCTGACGGTCATGCTTATGGTAAGATTGTTTCTTTGGGGAATGTAGCTTATAAGCTGGGCCTTTTTTTTAACAGAGAGGTTTTCAAGCAAGTGTTCATTAAGCTGACATTTTCCGTTGTGCTTTATAAGTCCCACAATAGCTTTAATAAGAGAGGTTTTACCACAGCCGTTATTGCCAATAACAGCATTAAGCTGTCCTGGCATAAGGTCAAAGCTTACGTTATCAACCGCACAGGTGCTGCCATAATATACAGATATTCCGGCAGCAGAAAATGTGGTATTGAATAAATCGGACATCATAACGCCTCCTTTTTATTAGCTCTGATAAGCAGAATGATAAGTAGTGGAGCTCCAAGAAGTGAGGTAAATATACTGACTGGCAGCTCTGATGAGGATACACTTCTTGCCAGTATATCAGCAAGTGTCAGTAAAATAGCTCCTGTGAAGCCACTTGTTATATATGTAAATATGTCATTACGCTTTGTAAGCAGTCTGGCAATATGAGGTGCGATAAGTCCGATAAAGCTTATAAGCCCTGTAACACATATTATTGATGATACTACTAATGTAGCAAGCATTAGTATGATAAAACGCAGACTTGTTACATTTACACCTAGTGATACAGCTTCCTCTTCGCTTGTAGAGAGAATGAGAACCTGTCTGTATAACATAGCCATTATAATAAAGCCGGCAAGTGTTGTGAGGAACGGAATAGCAAGGCTGTCCCTTGAAATACCATTAAGGCTTCCCATAATCCAGTATTCGATTGAAGCAAGCTGTTTTTCAGGATCGGCAGCAAGCTTTAGAAACATAAGTATAGTCTGTGCCACAGAATGAATAGCTATACCGGCAAGCACGATAGTATAACTGTTTCTGCCAGGGACAAGATAAGCTGTAAGCAGAGTTATTATGAGGGCTGTAACAGCTCCGATAAAAGCAGATATGGAGATGAATGGAACAGAAGCAGAAACTGCAACTATTGCAAGAGCAGCACCGGCACTTGCACCGGAGGAAACGCCAACGATATCGGGAGAAGCCAGAGGGTTTTTAAATATAAGCTGATATATATAACCTGATATTGAAAGCCCAAAACCACCTATAACACCCATAAGGGCACGGGGAAGCCTGAGCCTTTTAAAGACCATAATAGACATAGTATCACCAGACAGTAAGCTCTTTAATGTGAGTGGATACTGTCCGGTAATGACAGACCATACAAGTACTACTATAAGAAGCAGTACCTGTATGGCTGATAAAAGTATAATTTTGTTCCGGTAATTATAAGTATTTTTGAACATAAATCATCCTTATTTAGCAGGTGTGAATCCATAAAAGCTTTCATAGAATTTAGTTACACATTCTTCATAGAAATTCTTAGTAACCTTTTCTGGATGAAGAACAGAGGCAATATATATGCTTCCTAAGAAGCTTGCTGGTACAGGTGAATCCCAGGCTTCTATATCACCAGGGAGCTTTACAACCTTTTTATTCTTAACAGCATTGCAGTCTGCAAGGTTAGCATCATTAAGAACGTCATCTACTGAGTAAGTTGCATCGGCAGCTATTATGATGTAATCAGGGTTCCAGGCAAGAAGCTGTTCATATGAAACATTTGCCCAGTAAGTATCTGTGAGCTCAGAGGCTGCATTCTTTCCGCCTGCATTGGTAAGTAATGTGTTCTGGTACATCTTGCTTCCTGCTGTTGAAAGAACAGAGCTGTTACCTGCAAGATATACTAAAGGAGTGTTCTCACCTGCAAGCTTGGCTTTATTATCAGCTAAAAATGTATCGATGGAATTGTTAAGTGCATCAGAGCGTCCAATTGTGTTAGTTATTTTACCAATAAGTGTTATACATTCCTTAAGGAGAGTTTCATCCTCAGGATTAACAACAACAGCCTTGATACCAAGACCTTCAAGTGTATCTGCAGCTTTTTTTAACTTCATAGGAAGGAATACAACATCAGGTGCGGCTGCAACGCAGGCTTCTGTGTTGAATTCTTTAGCTGTTCCCATATTAGGAAGACTTACGATGGATGGAGCTGCAAGCTTATAGATGTTTCTTGTATTAGCCTTAGCTTCGATTCCTACAAGCTTATCATTTAATCCAAGTGCAAGGAGAAGACTTGTAGAGATATAGTAAGATGAAGCAATCTTTTCAGGTGCTTTTTCAAAGGTTACTGTTCGTCCAGCCTGGTCGGTAACAGTAAGAGGGTAGCTTGTGCTTACCTCGCTAAACTGGGACATGACATCAAAGGCTGATGTTGAAGCAGCCTGTGTAGTACTGTCGTTTGCAACAGAACTGCCACATGCTACAGTTGATATAAGCATAAGCACTGCCAGAACTAAAGCGGTTAATCTTTTAAACTTTTTCATAGTTATCCTCATTTCTACTTTATTTTAGCACACTCATTTATGTTGGACAGAATATATCTGACAGCAACAGTTAAAAGATATGTGCGAATGAATTTTATCAGATTGACAAGGCTTTTACAAGCCAGTATAGTTATATTATGATGTAATTAAGAAACGGTCAGGAAAAAGTTTAAAGGTTGTTTAAGCTGTACAGCAGGACTTTTATTTCTGGCATAAGTATGATCAAAATGAGGAGTTTTTATGCTTAATATACAGAATTATAAAAAAGTAGAAAGTATTGAAGAGGCCTACGAGCTTAACCAGAAGAAGGCTAACAGAATTATCGGCGGTATGATGTGGATGCGTATGGGCGATAACAGAATCAATACTGCGATTGACATGTCAGGACTGGGACTTGACAAGCTTGAAGAGACAGATGAAGAATTTAAGATTGGATGCATGACATCTCTAAGACAGTTAGAAAACCATAAGGGCTTTAATGAGTATACCAATGGCTGCACTAAGGAAGCACTAAGGCATATTGTTGGCGTGCAGTTTAGAAATCTTGCGACAGTTGGCGGAAGCATATATGGAAGATATGGATTTTCTGATGTTCTTACATTATTAATAGGACTTGACTCATATGTGGAGTTATATAAGGGTGGAATAGTTTCCCTAAAGGAGTATGCGGCCAAGAGCTATGACAGGGATATTATTGTAAGCATTATAGTTAAGAAAAAGCCAGTTAAGATGTTTTATGAGGCAGTAAGAATAACAGAAACAGACCTTCCGGTTCTTACCTGCGCTGGCGTGGGCTTTAGCGGTTCAGGCAAATATAATATATGCATAGGTGCAAGACCGGGAAGAGCTGTTGTTGTAAAAGATAAGGAAGGTATTCTTAAGGGCGGAGTAAATGATGAGGCTATAGAGAGCTTCGCCAGATATGTAAGGGAAAATGTTTCTACAGAGAGTAATATGCGTGGAAGTGCTGAATACAGAAGCCATCTGGCACAAGAACTTACTAAGAGAGCATTAAGGGCTGTAAATTATTAATATAGAGATTTATTAGTGTATGGATTGGAGAATATATGTTAGTAGATATTAAGTTAAATGGAAAGTCAGTCAAGGCAGATGTGGCCTGCGATATGACTCTTTATGATTTCGTGAGGGAGCATGGCTGTTATAGTGTAAAATGTGGCTGTGAGACTTCTAACTGCGGACTGTGTACGGTATTTCTTAACGATAAACCTGTACTTTCATGTTCGGTTCTTGCTGTAAGAGCAGATAAATGCAGCGTTACAACGCTTGAAGGTTTACAGGAGGAGGCTGCAGAGTTCGTTACATTTATAGCTGACCAGGGAGCAGAGCAGTGTGGCTTCTGTAACCCGGGCTTTGTTATGAATGCTATTGCACTTTTTAGGGAGAATCCTTACCCTGATGAAGATGAGATTAAGGAATTCCTTTCGGGAAATCTGTGCAGATGTTCAGGATATGAAGGCCAGTTAAGAGGAATTCTGGATTACCTCAAGGCAAAAAAGGCGAAGGAAGTAAATGTAGAAAATAAAGAAAACATAGCAGAGGAGGTGAAGTAATGAAGTCAGTTAATAAAGCGGTAAGAAAAAAGGATGCAATGGAGCTGCTTCTTGGAAAGCCAGTATATACAGATGATATTGCACCAAAGGATTGTCTTGTTGTAAAGCTTCTGCGTTCACCATATGCCAACGCATATGTTAAGAGCATTAATACAGATATTGCAATGAAGGTACCCGGAATAGAGGCAATATATACATATAAGGATGTTGACCAGAATATGAAGCGTTTTACCTGTGCCGGTCAGACGTATCCTGAGCCAAGTCCTTATGACAGGCTTATTCTTGATAAACACGTAAGATTCATAGGTGATCCGGTTGCTATTGTTGCTGGAGTGGATGAACGCTGTGTTGATAAGGCTATGAAGCTTATTAAGGCAGAGTATGAGGTGCTTGAACCAGTGCTTGACTTTACTAAGGCAAAGGATAATGAGATACTTGTTCATCCAGAGGATAACTGGGAAGCAATGTGTCCTGTAGGAGCTGATAATAAAAGAAATCTATGTGCACATGATGAGTGCGGTAATGGTGATATAGATAAGGTGCTTGAGAGCTGTGATGTTGTAATTGACAGGACATATCATACAAAGGCATGCCAGCAGAGCATGATGGAGACCTTCAGGACATTCTGTACAATCGATACATATGGAAGACTTCATGTTGTAAGTTCTACACAGATAGTATTTCACTGCAGAAGAATTATTTCACACGCACTTGGAATCTCTCCATCAAAGATACGTGTTACAAAGCCTAGAATAGGTGGTGGTTTTGGTGCAAAGCAGACCTCGGTTTCAGAAATATATCCGGCATTTGTCACATGGAAGACTAAGAAGCCAGCTATGATTATATTCTCAAGGGAAGAGTCATTGTCAGCTTCATCTCCAAGACATGAGATGCAGATGCATGTAAGGCTCGGTGCAACTAAGGATGGTATCGTAAAAGGAATAGATTTATATACCTTGTCAAACACAGGAGCTTATGGTGAGCATGGACCAACGACAGTAGGTCTTTCAGGACACAAGTCAATACCATTATACGGAAAGGCGGAGGCATTCCGCTTTGTAAGTGATGTTGTATACACAAATGTTATGTCAGCAGGGGCATACAGAGGATATGGTGCCACACAGGGACTTTTTGCTGTTGAATCTGCCGTGAATGAGCTTGCTGATAAGCTTCATATGGATCCTTTTGAAATAAGGTTTAAAAACATAGTTAAGGAGGGCGATGTAATGCCTGCCTACTATGGTCAGGTCAATACAAGCTGTGCACTTGACAGATGCTTAGCAAAGGTCAAAGAGATGATTAAATGGGATGAGAAGTATCCTATGAGAAAGATATCTGACACTAAAGCACGTTTTGTCGGAATGGGTATGGCTATGCAGGGCTCTGGTATATCTGGTGTGGATGTGGGAAGTGCCACACTTAAGCTCAATGATGAGGGCGTGTATACAATGAATATAGGTGCTGCTGATATGGGAACAGGCTGTGATACAATACTTGCACAGATTGCTGCAGAGGTGCTTGAGTGCAGTACTGATAACATAAGTGTATTTGGTGCTGATACTGATATATCACCTTATGATTCAGGCTCATATGCATCAAGTACAACATACGTTACTGGAAAGGCAGTTGAGAACTGTGCCTTAGAGCTAAGAAGCAGAATCGAAAAGCTTGGAGCTAAGCTTATAGGCTGTGATAAGAGTGAGGTTACATTTGACGGAAGCTGTGTAAGATGCGAGGCTGGAGAGCACAATGGTGCATCAGTAAGTCTTTGCGATATAGCAACAGCTTCAATGTGTGGCAATGATATAGCACTTACAGTTACTAATACACATACATCACCTATTTCTCCACCACCATTTATGGTAGGTGCAGCTGAGGTTGAGGTTGACCTTGTCACAGGTGAGAGCAGGGTTGTGGAATATGATGCATGCGTTGACTGTGGAACACCAGTTAATCCTAATCTTGCAAGGGTTCAGGCAGAAGGCGGAATCCTTCAGGGAATTGGTATGGCAATGTCTGAAAATATCACATATTCTGATAAGGGAAAGCTTTATGAGAACTCATTCCTGCAATATAAGATACCATCAAGAATGGATATTGGACATATTAATGTTGAGTTTGAAAGCAGCTTTGAGAATGCTGGACCATTTGGTGCTAAGTCAATAGGAGAGGTTGTAATCAACACTCCACTTCCGGCTGTGACAGATGCGCTAAGCCACGCAGCAGGAAAGAGGTTCTATGAGCTGCCTATAACACCGGAGCAGATTGCTATGGCGAGAGCAGAGAATAATTAAAATTATAACACAGATAAGATAAAATATAAGACGGCACGATTTATTTCTGGATAAAGGGAATGGTCGTGCTGTTTTTTATGTTTATAAATAAAGTAAAAGCTTGAAGAAATGGACAAAATGAGTGAAAATAGTTTTGAAGAAACGGTCATAATGGGCAAAAATAATCTTGAAGAAACGGACAAAATGAATAAAAATAATCTTGAAGAAATGGTCATAATGAGAGATAAGTGGAAGGAAAACAAGAATTAATAAAACCATTTTATTTAATGCCATTTCTCATAAAGTAGATGACTATTTCACATTATAAAATACAGGAGTAAAAATTATGCCTAATATATTAATTGTAGAAGATGATATAAATATTAATAACCTTCTTTGTGAGGTACTTAGGAAGGCAGGTTATA
>ERZ860388.743-NODE-743-length-24333-cov-2.849164_pt1 | contig 24333 bp, 18 predicted proteins | sample MGYA00509978_ERZ860388 | MGnify/ENA primary metagenome ERZ860388 (study PRJEB30046, sample SAMN00715225) | human gut metagenome | study: EMG produced TPA metagenomics assembly of the A metagenome-wide association study of gut microbiota in type 2...
AGCTGTCAGCAACAGTTTTGCAGGTAAAACTCCGGCGGAGTTCATCTCTTCTTTCCAAAGTTTCTCCAGCAATCCCTGGCGTCCCGCCCTATGGCTCACGTTATTCTTACTCGCTACCCATTTCATCATCGTGAAAGGGGTGGAGAAGGGAATCGAAAAATCATCTAAAATTATGATGCCGACCCTCTTCATCATTATCTTAATACTGGTGGGATGCTCGGTCACTTTGCCGGGAGCGGGCAAAGGCATAGAGTTTCTGCTAAAACCGGATTTCAGTAAAGTAGATGGCAATGTATTTCTGGGAGCTATGGGGCAAGCATTCTTCTCACTCAGCCTTGGAATGGGATGCCTGTGTACCTATGCCTCCTATTTCAGCAAAAACACCAACCTCACCCGAACGGCTTTCAGCGTAGGAATCATCGACACATTTGTCGCTGTACTAGCCGGTTTTATCATCTTTCCTGCAGCGTTTTCGGTAGGAATTCAACCGGACGCCGGACCCAGTTTAATTTTTATAACCCTTCCTAACGTGTTCCAACAGGCTTTCAGCGGAATACCGATACTGGCATATATTTTTTCAGTGATGTTCTACGTATTGCTGGCACTGGCAGCTCTGACTTCTACCATCTCATTGCACGAAGTGGTTACGGCCTACCTGCACGAAGAGTTCAACTTTACAAGGGGAAAAGCTGCCCGGTTAGTGACGACAGGTTGTATTCTGTTAGGGATACTCTGTTCACTCTCTCTGGGAGTTACCAAGGAGTTCACCATCTTCGGACTGGGTATGTTCGACTTGTTCGACTTCGTAACTGCCAAACTGATGTTGCCATTGGGCGGATTACTCATTTCCATCTTTACCGGATGGTATCTGGATAAGAAACTCGTTTGGTCGGAAATCACGAATAACGGTACCCTGAAAGTTCCTACCTATAAACTGATTATCTTTATTCTGAAATACGTAGCCCCGATTGCCATTTCAGTGATCTTCATTAATGAACTGGGGCTACTGAAATAAAAATGTGGAAAGACTTCTTTTACTTCACACGTGCAGAACGGCAAGGTATCCTGATACTTGCCGTTTTGTGTATTCTCGTATTTGTGGCCGGATGGTTGATCCCTGTCAAAGAGAACACGGCAACAAACGATACGGAAAAGATGAAAAAGGAATATGCCGGTTTTATGTCCTCCATCCGCGAAAAAGAACAAAAGATATATTCACACAATAACCGCTTTCAGCCCCCACGAACAGTCCGTCTGACTACATTTGACCCTAATATCACCGACTCTGTCGGATTCCTTGATTTGGGACTGCCGGCATGGATGGCAAAGAACATCCTAAAGTATCGAAATAAAGGTGGAAAATTCCGTCGGGCGGAAGACTTCCGGAAAGTATACGGATTAACGCAGGAACAATACGAAATGCTCCTACCTTATATTTATATAGCTACGCTCGCAAAGCCCAAAGATACACTTCGCCTCTATACCCGAAAGATAGAAGAAGACACACTGAATTTTTTTAAATATGCAGCCGGAACAGTAGTCGAACTGAACAGTGCAGACACAACGGAACTGAAGAAGATCCCCGGTATAGGTAGTGGAATTGCCCGGATGATAACAGGATATCGCAACCGTTTAGGAGGATTTTATGATATAGCACAATTGAAGGAGATACATCTCGATGTAGAAAAGCTCCGCCCCTGGTTTAACGTGGCAACCGGCAATACCCGACGGCTGAATATCAACCGAACCGGTATCGAAAGGCTCAAAGCTCATCCTTACATCAACTTCTACCAAGCCAAAATAATCGTAGAATACAGAAAAAAGAAAGGAATATTAAAAAGTCTGAAGCAACTTTCTCTCTACGAAGAGTTTACGCCTCAAGATCTGGAGCGAATCAGCCACTACATCTGTTTTGAGTAATCAAATGATATTTCCATCTACCATATGGATCGTACGGTCGGTGATTTTTGCTAATGCTTCATCATGGGTCACGATCACAAAAGTCTGTCCGAAACGATTTCTCAAGTCAAAAAAGAGTTGATGCAATTCTTCCTTATTATGGGAATCCAAGCTTCCGGAAGGTTCATCGGCCAAGATAACTGCCGGTTGGTTGATCAATGCACGGGCTACAGCTACCCGCTGTTTCTCTCCGCCGGAGAGTTCATTCGGTTTATGAGATGCCCGTTCCTTCAATCCCATAAAATCAAGAATCTCCATAGCACGCATCGAAGCTTCCTTAGTCGGCACTCCGGCTATAAATGCAGGAATCATTACATTTTCAAGTGCCGTGAACTCCGGTAACAACTGATGGAACTGAAAGACAAATCCAATGTGTTTGTTACGGAAAGCGGAAAGCTCTTTCTCCTTCATCCGGCTTACATTGGTACCGTCAATGTTTATCATCCCCGCATCGGGACTGTCCAAAGTACCCATTATCTGAAGCAAAGTAGTCTTCCCCGCTCCACTGGGTCCCACGATGCTTACCACTTCTCCTTGGGTTATCTCCAAATCTATCCCTTTCAATACTTGTAAAGAGCCGAAACTCTTGGTTATACCTTCTAGATGAATCATAATCTTACAATCTTTTGATAACGTACTCTGCCAAATAACAACCAAACACCGCCGGCATATAGCTCACAGTTCCGCAAGTGGATTTCTTGTTCCTCTCATCATCAGTCAGCAATACTGCTTTCGGATCCGCCTGTTCCGTACTGAACACCACGGGAAGCTTACGCTTTACCCCCATTTTTTGCAAACGCTTCCGGACGGCCTTGCTAAGACCACAATGATAAGTATCCCAAAGGTCGGCAAAACGCACTTGTGTAATATCACTCTTTGCTCCTGCACCCATACTCGATATTATTTTAATGCGTCGCTGAAGAGCATGATAAATCAGATAACACTTTGGACTTATGGTGTCAATGGCATCGACTATAAAATCATAACGTGCAGCATCCAGCAGTTCGGGTATGTTATCGTCTTTCAGATAAACAGGCAATACAGTCAACTCTATTTCCGGATTAATATCTCTGAAACGTGCTTCCAACACCTTCGCTTTTTCCATACCCAAAGTGGCATGAGTAGCCGGCAATTGGCGGTTAATATTAGTGGGCTGTACAATATCAGCATCTACTATTGTCATTCGCCCTACGCCTGCACGACAAATCATTTCGGCTGCATAAGCACCTACTCCTCCTAATCCGACAACCAACACATGCGATTTCCGCAAGCGTTCCATCTTCTCCGCTCCTAAAAGGAGTTCCGTTCTCTGTTGCCAGTTCTCCATTAATTCTTCTTTAACCATTTATAGAACCATTTACCTACCTTATCGTAATGTTGAGACTCGTTGTAGCCACGCGGATCAGAGAATGAAACAATTTCCTGTGGTTCACCAAACTGATCGGGATACAATATAATCAGACTGTTGTTTGAGAAATATTTTCCGAGCTGATTGGGTAGACGTTCGAATGAAGGGTCGTATGAGATAGATCCGCGCCGTGCACTAATAACCACCAACAGATGGTCAAAATTTACCTGCCCGGTCAGTAGAAGCAGATCATCCCACTCGTCCAACCTGGAAAATTCAGTGGGTGTACTACCATGCTTCTTCTTTACCAACTGCTGCAGCCGCATCAGGGTTTGCTCGTTGGCAAAGAAATGTACCCGACATACTAAAAGACTTCCCATGCGGCAGAAGTGCTCTACCCATTTGGAAAATCCGGTTTCATATTCAGCCTTTGGCGGCACAGCAATAATAATACGCCGAAGTGTATTGACGGGCATTAAGAATTTGGCGATGATCACTTCCCGATGGGTACCTTTCAGCAAGCTTTCGGCCAGATTACCAAAAAATGAATCGACAATATTTGCCTTACGGTGCAAACCGATCACTACATCTGTAGCATCATACTCCTTAATGGTATGAATAATGCCCGAAGCAATATTAAGATCATAACGACTCACCATATTGACCGAAACATCGGCAGAAGCAGCAATCATTGCCGCCTTTTCCAGATTCCGCTTACCCTGTAACTCCTTATTTTCCGAATTGTTATTATCATTGATTACATTGAGCGCAATCAATTCTCTTTTCTGTTTAGTATCTCTGATGACCAAGGCAAGATTAATCAGATCTTCAATGGTATCCGGATTTGCTACCGGAATCAGAATCTGCTCCTGTTCTGTCTTCTCTTTATTATCTTCAAACTGCATCTCTTCGTGCAGAGCAAAACGCCTTGCCGAACGTTCGGTTACAAGCGAACTGATGACGCACGTAAAGAGAATCATGACTACCGTGCCATTGAGCACATCGTCATTCAGCAACCGCTCTCCATTTTCCATAATGATTTCATGCCCTATCAATACTGCTGCCAGCGTAGCAGCAGCCTGCGCATTGCTCAAACCGAACATCATGCTTCGTTCATTGGGCTGCATATGATAAATCTTCTGTGTGATCCAAGCTGCCAACCATTTACTTAGAGTAGCGAATACGGTCATCACTACGGCAACCTTTAGAGCTTCACCACCGGTAAACAGGGTACGGACATCGATTATCATCCCCACACCAATCAGGAAATATGGAATAAACAAGGCATTTCCGACAAACTCCAACCGATTCATCAAAGGAGAAACATGCGGTATCAAGCGATTCAAGACAAGTCCGGCAAGAAAAGCTCCCAAAATACCCTCCATACCGACAAACTCCATCAAACCACTACCTAAAAAGACCATCGCGAGTACAAAGACAAATTGCATTACGCTATCATCGTACTTACGGAAAAACCATCGACCGATACGCGGGAAGAAGAAAACGATCAGAAAACTCAAAAATGCAACTTTCACCACTAACAGAACCCAAAACATACCGTCGACAGTTCCTTTGTACATACCACCAATGACGGCAAGAATAATCAAAGCCAACGTAACCGTTACCGCCGTACCGCCGATGGTTATATTTACACTCCTGAGTCTGGACAATCCATAACGGCTGATAATGGGATAGGCAATCAGTGTATGGGAAGCATACATACTGGCGAGTAATACCGCTGTAGTAAATCCATATCCCAGCAATTCCATACTACTCCATACCCCCAATGCCATCGGAATGATAAATGTAAACCATCCGAAGACCAATCCTTTTGTCCGGTTCTTCTTAAAATCCTCCATATCCATTTCCAGCCCGGCCAGAAACATGATATAATAGAGTCCTACTTTTCCGAACAATTCGAAACTACTGTCCCGCTCGAGAACATTAAAGCCATATTCACCGATAACCACTCCGGCCAAAATCATGCCGATAATATGAGGTATATGCAGACGTCCTAATATCATCGGTGCAAAAAGAATAATGATCAAAACCAAGAAAAACACCCACGTGGGGTCTGTTATCGGGAGTTGTAAACTGAGGTCAAACCAATGCATATATCAGTATTTTTGTATTTATCTGCAAAATAACAAAAAAGTTATCAATTATATGCCAGAATGTTATAATTTTGCAGCCAATTATTTACTATTCGGAAGAATAGAAAAGAAAATCAATATTCAATTAAAACAAAAGAAAAAGATGAAAGTAGCTATTGTTGGCGTAAGCGGAGCCGTAGGACAAGAGTTCCTGCGCGTGCTCGATGAGAGAAATTTCCCGATGGACGAGTTAGTTTTGTTCGGTTCTAAACGTAGTGCCGGAACTAAATATACTTTCCGCGGTAAACAGATCGAGGTCAAACTCTTACAACACAACGATGACTTTAAAGGAGTAGATATTGCTTTCACATCCGCTGGTGCAGGTACATCTAAGGAATTTGCAGAAACCATCACTAAATATGGTGCTGTGATGATTGATAATTCCAGCGCTTTCCGTATGGACAACGACGTACCTTTGGTGGTGCCCGAAGTGAATGCAGCCGATGCCAAAGACCGCCCGCGCGGTATCATCGCCAACCCCAACTGCACAACTATCCAAATGGTAGTTGCATTGAAAGCCATCGAACAACTTTCACATATAAAAACCGTGCATGTATCTACTTATCAGGCAGCCAGCGGGGCAGGTGCAGCAGCAATGGACGAACTTTACGAGCAATACCGCCAGGTACTCGCAAACGAACCCGTCACGGTAGAAAAGTTTGCATATCAATTGGCTTTCAATCTGATTCCTCAAATTGATGTATTCACCGAAAACGGATATACCAAGGAAGAGATGAAAATGTACAATGAAACCCGTAAGATCATGCACTCGGATATCAAAGTCAGTGCTACCTGTGTACGTGTCCCGGCATTGAGAGCACACTCCGAAAGCATCTGGCTGGAAACCGAACGTCCTATCTCGGTGGAAGAAGCCCGCGAAGCCTTTGCCAAAGGCGACGGTCTCGTTCTTCAGGACAATCCCGCCGAAAAAGATTATCCGATGCCGTTGTTCCTTGCCGGTAAGGATCCTGTATACGTAGGCCGTATCCGCAAAGACTTGACAAATGATTGCGGACTGACTTTCTGGATTGTGGGCGACCAAATAAAGAAAGGTGCCGCACTGAATGCCGTACAGATTGCAGAATATCTGATTAAAGAAAAAAGTGTAGGATAAAAACACCGTCTAAGATATTATGAAAGAAAAGGCGCCCGATCATTGATTATTCGGACGCCTTTTTCACATTCACATATATTCACCTAACACCCATAACCGGCAAAATATCCGACGGCTTTATTTGTACGAAACTGTTCTCAAAATACCTTAAAAGCCCTTCAAGGCATTTTCTTTTGGAAGAACAAGGAGCGTTGCAAAAAAAATCATATATTTGTATCCAAATCAAAAAAAGGTTAGAAAATGAAACTTATCGCGGAAAGTGGTTCCACAAGAACAGAATGGGCTCTGATTGAAGATAATCATCTTGTACAAAGAGTTTTCACGGAAGGTTTGAATCCTTTTTTTCAGACCAGAAGAGAAATAAGCAGAAGCGTTAGACTCGGGCTCCCTCAATCTTTCTTCAAAAGAAAACTGGAACAAGTTTACTATTATGGTGCAGGATGTACTTCTTATGAAAAAAAGAATGTTCTGGGAGCTTCACTGGTCGCACAATTTAAAACCCCCATCCAAGTTGAAAGTGATTTATTGGCAGCAGCACGTGGACTGTTTAAATGCGATGCCGGAATTGCTTGTATTTTAGGTACAGGTTCTAATTCCTGTTTTTATGATGGCAAAATCATTGTTAAAAACGTAAAAGCTGCCGGCTATATTTTGGGCGATGAAGGAAGTGGAGCTGTTTTAGGTAAATTATTCCTCTCCGATGTATTAAAGGGATTGGCTCCTAAAGATATCACGGCTGATTTTTATGAGAAGTTTCGTATTACAGCGAATGATGCAATGGAATCTGTTTACAACTTGCCATTTCCAAATCGTTTTTTGGCTACCATTTCTTATTTTCTTGCAGATTATTTAGACAATGAATACGTCTATGAATTGTTAGTGAATAATCTGAAAGACTTTTTTATCCGTAGTGTATGCCAATATGACTACAAAAATTATCCTATTCGCTTTATCGGTTCAGTGGCTTATAGCTATTCCGAAATATTGAGGGAAGTAGCCAGAGGTTTTGGAGTAGAATTAGACATTATCGAAGAAACACCCATGGATGGATTAATAGAATTTCATTCCATGAATATAGAAGAACCATAAAATGAACCAATAAAAATAAGTCTTCTTACTCATGTGACAACCTTTCATAATTTATTTTTCAACACAAAATAGAGTGACAGCATCCTCTATACTAAAATGTTTACCAATAGCATAAAAACTCCATTTCCTTTATTATATCATTATAAAGAGTGTACACTTTATACATGCAAAAGTATACACTCCTATGATAGAAGAATATATACTCTTGCCATACAAAAGTACATACTCTTATAAACCACTACCATCCAACAAATTACCCAATCAAGCATATCCTTTTACACTATTTAGTCTACCATACATATATATTTACGCCCTTCTATCATACGCTTCCAAATACGCAAATACGAGTTTGCAAATTATTGATTATAATTCTAAAAATAAAAAAATATATGTTTCTAATATTAAATCATATATTATCTTTGCAGATAAAGAACTTCCCCTTATATAATACATTATGAAAAAAATTCTACTTATAGTCATTTTAACATGCACCACTTTCTATTGCCAGGCAAATCGGAACCGGGTGATTGTAGGTGCAGAGCAAACAAACGATTATCTCCCCTTATTGAAAAATAAGCGAATAGCTATTTTTTCCAATCATACCGGTATGATCGGAAACAAGCATTTATTGGACGTGTTGTTGGAGAACAAGATAAACGTGGTAGCCATATTCTCTCCCGAACACGGGTTTCGTGGTAACGCAGATGCCGGAGAACACGTTTCGAGCTCGGTGGATTCGAAAACCGGCGTACCCATTCTCTCGTTATACGATGGTAAATTAGGTAGGCCCAGTGAAGAATCGATGCGGAAATTCGACCTGCTGATAGTCGACATACAAGATGTAGGATTAAGATTTTATACCTACTATGCATCCATGGTCCGCTTAATGGATGCATGTGCAGAGTATAACCGCAAAATGCTGATACTGGATCGTCCTAATCCGAACGGTCACTATGTAGACGGTCCCATCTTAGACATGAAATACAAATCAAGCGTCGGATGGCTTCCCATTCCGATAGTACACGGCATGACATTAGGAGAACTGGCATTAATGGTTAATGGCGAACGGTGGCTACCGGCTTCACGCATTTGTGATATAACAGTCATAAAATGCAAGAACTATACCCACCAAACAATGTATGAATTACCGATCCCTCCCTCTCCTAACCTGCCGAATATGAAAGCTGTGTACCTTTATCCTTCTACCTGCTACTTCGAGGCAACTCCCGTCAGTCTGGGCAGGGGGACACAGCTTCCTTTTCAAATATACGGACACCCCAATATGTTAGGATATGATTACACCTTCACGCCACAAAGTATACCAGGTGCGAAAAATCCTCCCCAACTCAACAGAATTTGCCACGGTGTGAATTTAAGTGAACTGAGTAATGAGGAAATCTGGAAAAAAGGAGTAGATTTGAGTTATCTTATCGATGCCTACCGGAATCTGAATATGGACGATTACTTTTTCCGACCGTTCTTCGAACTGTTGACAGGTACCGATTATGTACGAAAAATGATAAAACAAGGTAAAAATGCGGATGAGATCAAAGCGATGTGGAAAGAAGATGTAGAGAAATTCAAGATACAACGCAAGCCTTACCTTATATATGAAGAATGAACGGTTCTTTCCTGTTGATGAATTACAAATTATTAAATTATAAATGACCGCATGACTCCAGTTTCTATTTTAATCACAATCGTGGCGTATTTCATTATCCTGTTTACGGTTTCATACATCGCAGGCAGAAAGGCCGATAATGAAGGTTTTTTCGTTGGGAACCGTAAATCGGCCTGGTATGTAGTGGCTTTTGCCATGATCGGCTCCAGTATATCCGGAGTGACATTCGTTTCCGTTCCGGGTATGGTAGCGGCAAGCGGATTCTCCTATTTGCAGATGGTACTCGGTTTCGTCGCAGGGCAAATCATTATCGCCTTTGTTTTGATACCGCTTTTCTACCGGATGAATTTAGTATCCATTTATGAGTATCTGGAGAACCGGTTCGGTCTGTCTTCCTACAAGACCGGTGCATGGTTCTTTTTCATCTCAAAAATGTTAGGAGCAGCCGTGCGGTTATTCCTTGTTTGCCTTACACTACAACTGTTGGTGTTCGAGCCTTTTCACCTGCCGTTTATTCTTAATGTCATTATCACCGTAGCCCTTGTCTGGCTATACACTTTCCGTGGCGGCGTAAAATCACTGATATGGACCGATTCTCTGAAAACGTTCTGTCTGGTAGTATCCGTAGTTCTATGTATCTATTATATCGCTTCCGATCTTAAGTTAGGTTTCGGAAGTATGATAGCCACCATCTCCGAGAATGATTTTTCCCGCATGTTCTTTTTCGATGATGTAAATGACAAGCGCTACTTCTTCAAGCAATTCCTGGCGGGAGTGTTCACAATGATCGCTATGACCGGACTGGATCAAGACATGATGCAACGCAATTTAAGCTGTAAGAATTTTAAGGACTCACAGAAGAATATGATCACCAGCGGTATTTCCCAATTCTTCGTCATCCTGTTATTTCTCATGTTAGGAGTGCTACTATACACATTTACCGCACAACACGGAATTGAAAACCCCGAGAAAAGCGACGAGTTATTCCCGATGATAGCTACCGGTGATTATTTCCCGGCCATAGTGGGCGTACTGTTTATTATCGGACTGATTTCATCTGCTTATTCGGCAGCCGGTTCGGCTCTGACCGCCCTGACTACTTCTTTTACAGTAGACATATTAGGAGCAAAAAACAAAGCAGAAAACGAATTGGTAAAGATACGTAAACGTGTACATATCGGCATGGCCGTCATCATGGGCATTGTGATCTTCGTGTTCAATCAATTGAACAACACCAGCGTAATCGATGCTGTCTACATCTTGGCCAGTTACACCTACGGACCTATTTTAGGACTATTTGCTTTTGGCATTTTCACAAAGAAGCAGGTACGCGATAAATATATCCCTATAGTAGCCATTGCTTCTCCCATTCTTTGTTTTATTTTGCAAGAAAATTCGGAAAAATGGTTCAACGGATACCAGTTCAGCTATGAGCTACTGATATTCAATGCATTATTTACCTTTATAGGACTTTGCCTACTTATTAAGAAGAATAAGACAAGAAACTGAAATATGAAAACTACAATTAATTGCTTCATCCCTTTTGCAGATGCAGCACAGGCCGAAAAGACAATACAGGGTTTGAAGTCGTCAAACCTGGTAAAAGATATATATTTGTTAGTAACGGAAGACACGGAAGTTCCTCTCCAGGGATGCCGGATTCTGCACGTGCCGGCACTCAATTCCACTGCCACCATGCGCATAATAGCTGCCCACTCCGATGCCGATTACACACTGTTTTATACTAAGTACACTACACTAAAACTGGGCATGTTTGCCCTCGAACGCATGACCCGTATTGCAGAAGACAGTGTTGCCGGCATGGTATACGCCGACCATTACCAAGTATCAGAAGGAATTCAAAAAAATGCTCCTGTAATAGATTACCAGTTTGGCAGTCTTCGCGATGATTTCAACTTCGGATCGGTTTTGCTATACAAGGCAAGTGCCCTGCAAGAAGCCGTCACCCGAATGAAAACCGACTATCAATTTGCCGGCCTGTATGACCTGCGGCTTAAACTCTCGCAAAAAGAATCGCTGGTTCACATCAACGAGTATCTCTATTCGGAAATAGAAAACGATACCCGAAAAAGCGGTGAAAAAATATTCGATTATGTAGATCCCAAAAATCGAGGAGTACAAATAGAGATGGAACAAGCTTGCACAGAACATCTGAAAGAGATAGGCGGCTATCTGGCTCCTACCTTCAAAAAGATCGAATTCGATGCCACCGATTTTGAATATGAAGCTTCTGTCATTATTCCGGTACGCAATCGCATCCGTACCATCAAGGATGCCATCCGTTCGGTATTAAACCAAAAAACGGATTTCAAATTCAACCTCATCGTCATCGACAACCACTCTACTGACGGTACAACAGATGCGATCCGTGAATTTGCATCCGACGACCGTCTCATTCACATCCTGCCCGAACGCAATGACTTAGGTATTGGCGGGTGTTGGAATCTCGGAGTGCATCATGATAAATGTGGAAAATTCGCCGTACAATTGGATAGTGACGATGTATACAAGGACGAAAACACCCTAAAAACAATGGTTAATGCGTTCTATGAACAAAACTGTGCAATGGTGGTAGGTACCTATATGATGACGGATTTCCACATGAATATGATTGCTCCGGGCATCATCGACCATAAAGAATGGACTCCCGAAAACGGACGCAACAATGCCCTGCGTATCAATGGGCTGGGTGCTCCACGTGCTTTTTACACACCGGTATTACGAGAGATCAAAGTCCCCAACACCAGCTATGGAGAAGATTATGCTCTCGGACTCAATTTCTCCCGCCGATATCAGATAGGCCGTGTTTACGAGGTAGTATATTTATGTCGCCGTTGGGACGATAACTCCGACGCTTCATTGGACATTGTAAAAATGAACGGACACAACCTGTATAAAGACCGTATCCGCACTTGGGAATTACAAGCCCGCATTGCCATGAACCGTCATCAAATGTAAGAACAGAGATGGACACAAAACAGAAAATAGAACGGTTACTAACCGACCAGCTTTCTGTATGGGAGTTGGCCGGAAACAATTATGCGGCATTAGCCCGGGTTAAAGTCAAAGACCTAAATGTAAACGGAATGCACTATAAAGTACAATTTAATCCTGCACGCATTGTCTCTTCGGCAGCCAAAGTAGATACCCAATCCATACAGGAGCGGAAATGTTTTCTTTGCCCCGCCAATCTCCCTGCCATGCAGAGAGGGATTCCATTCAAAGATAATTATCAGATACTGATTAACCCGTTTCCGATTTTCCCGAAGCACCTTACTGTTCCGGCATTAGAACACGTGGACCAACGTATAAAAAAACGTTTTGGAGACATGCTCGATCTGGCGGCTATTGCCGAAGATTATATCGTTTTTTATAACGGTCCCAAATGTGGTGCTTCCGCTCCCGACCATGCTCATTTTCAAGCTGGAAATAAAGGTTTTCTCCCTCTTGAACAAGAATGGAGGAATAAGAAAGCCGGAAAGATTGTCACCTACAAGACAGCGTCTCTTTCTTATCTGGATGATGCTCCACGGGCAACCTTGATTATAGAGACCGGAAATCGGGAAGACGCCATCGCAATGTTTCATCTTGTATACAACGCAATGGAACTCAAACCGGGAGAAGACGAACCCATGATGAACATTCTTGCATGGACTGAAAACAGCCAATGGATTGTTTGCATTTTTCCACGCGCCAAGCACCGCCCGTCCTGCTATGCGGCAGTGGGAGACGCCAATATCCTCATCAGTCCGGCATCCGTAGATATGGGAGGCGTATTCATCACCCCGCAGGAAAAAGACTTTGAAAAATTGACAACGGCAGATATCATGTACATACTCGGAGAAGTCTGTCTTGGAGCAGATGAGTTTCGTAAACTAAGACAACGCATAAAAGAACAATTATGAAAGAACCTAAAGTACATGTCGGCATCCTGTCCGAAACAAAAATAGAATTTATTTTCCCGGATACTTATCGTGTCAACGAAGAAGAAGTATCCGGAAAACAACTTGTCCTTTTTGATGACGGTAAGATTCTCTGGAAAAACAACCGTTACGATGAATTGCTGTTTGAACCCTTGCGGGAAGAGACTGATTCTTTCGAATTATTAGATGTAACGATCGGCATCAATTTCCATTGGGAACGCAAAGAGAACCAACGTTTTCACGGAGCACTGAAATTTATTGTAGAAGATGAAAAGATAACCGGTATCAATGTCATCCACGTAGAAGATTATTTAACCAGTGTCATCTCTTCGGAAATGAGCGCAACCGCTTCTCTGGAACTGCTGAAAGCCCATGCAGTCATTTCGCGCAGTTGGCTACTTTATCAGTTGAAAGTTGAAAGTGGAAAGTTGAAAGTTGCTATGCAGCATAATAACGCAGCCAACTCTCAACTTTTAACTCTCAACTCTCAATTAAATAAGGACTCTCAACTAAATAAGGACTTTCAACTTTCAACTTTCAACTTTCAACTAATCAAGTGGTACGACCGGGAAGATCATGTGCACTTTGACGTGTGCGCCGATGATCATTGCCAACGCTACCAGGGGATCACCCGGGCAAGCACCGAAATGGTAGAGCAAGCCATCCAAGCTACCCGGGGACAGGTATTAACATCCGAAAACAAAATCTGCGATGCGCGCTTCTCTAAATGTTGCGGAGGGGCCTTCGAAGAATTTCAATATTGCTGGGAAGATGTAAAACACCCCTATCTTGTCAAACAACGAGACAGTAAAAAAGCGACTTTCCTACCCGATCTACGTATCCATTCAGAAGCAGAGAAATGGATACGAACCTCTCCGGATGCATTCTGTAATACGAAAGAAAAGAGAATACTCAGTCAGGTATTGAACAATTACGATCAGGAAACTACCGATTTTTACCGTTGGAAAGTAGAATATACACAAGAAGAACTGGCCAAACTTATTTTCCAGCGTTCCGGCATCGACTACGGGCAAGTTATAGATTTGATCCCTATAGAACGCGGCACATCCGCCCGGATCTCAAAGTTGAAAATCATAGGAACGAAAAAAACGCTCATCATCGGTAAGGAACTGGAAATCCGGAGAACCCTGTCTCCTTCCCACTTATACAGTTCGGCATTCGTTGTGGACAAAGCAGAGGTAAAAGACGGTATTCCCGGAAAATTCATTCTCACAGGTGCCGGTTGGGGGCATGGTGTAGGGCTCTGCCAGATCGGTGCCGCCGTAATGGGCGAACAAGGCTATGCCTACGACGAGATATTGTTGCACTATTACATCGGTGCCGCTATCGAGAAATTATATTAAATATATACCGTCATGAAAAACAAGAAACTATCACCGTGGGCTTGGATACCGACATTGTATTTTGCACAAGGTCTACCTTACGTAGCTGTGATGACCATCTCTGTCATTATGTATAAAAAGCTCGGTATCTCCAACACGGACATCGCCCTATATACCAGTTGGTTATATCTCCCCTGGGTTATCAAACCATTCTGGAGCCCTTTTATTGATTTACTGAAAACCAAACGTTGGTGGGTAGTAACCATGCAGATTCTGGTGGGAGCAGGACTGGCCGGAATAGCTTTCACCATCCCAATGCCTAATTTCTTCCAGATAACCCTTGCCATATTCTGGCTGGTAGCTTTCAGTTCGGCTACACATGATATAGCCGCCGACGGGTTCTACATGCTGGCTTTAAGCGTCCGGGACCAAGCTATGTATGTCGGCATCCGAAGTACTTTTTACCGGATTGCAACAATAGCCGGACAAGGACTTCTGGTCGTACTGGCCGGAGAACTGGAAAAGCGTACTTCTACCATAGCCATGGCATGGAGCATTACATTCTATATCCTTGCAGGACTCTTCATTGCATTCTATTTATACCACAGTTACATTTTGCCTCATCCGGCATCCGACAAGCCGGCAGTGGGCAATGTGACCGCGAACAACATATTCAAAGAGTTCTTTGCCACATTCGCAAGTTTCTTCAAAAAACCGCAAGCCGGAGTTGCCATATTGTTCATGCTGTTCTACCGCTTACCGGAAGCACAATTGGTAAAGCTTATCAATCCTTTTCTACTCGATCCCATTGAAAAAGGCGGGTTAGGACTGAGTACAGCCGAAGTCGGCTGGGTATACGGTACTATCGGTATCATAGGACTCACTCTCGGAGGAATCATCGGCGGTATTTGCGCGGCAAAAGGCGGACTACAAAAATGGCTATGGCCAATGGCATGGAGTATATCACTCACTTGCATTACATTTGTTTATCTGGGATATTTTCAGCCGCAAGATCTTCTCACAATCAATATTTGTGTATTTATCGAACAGTTCGGATACGGATTCGGTTTCACGGCTTATATGCTTTACCTAATTTATTATTCCGACGGTGAACACAAGACAGCACATTATGCCATTTGTACCGCTTTCATGGCATTAGGCATGATGTTGCCGGGTATGATGGCCGGTTGGCTACAGGAACTTATCGGATACGAGAAGTTCTTTATCTGGGTAATGATCTGTTGTGCTGCTACAATAGCTGTCTGTGCATTCATCAAGATCGATCCGAATTATGGTAAAAAAGAAGAAATAAAAAACGTAACTTAAAACAATAACGGTTCGCAATAAAGATATTTATAAACAAATACATTTCTTTTGTAAGTCATTTAAGATTCCATACTTTTACGAGTCATTTGCGGAAAGTTGACCTTGACACACTTCCGGCAATTGTCTAAAAAATATTATTTATATAAATAAAAATGGATAAGGAGAATAAGTACCAGGCCTTTCTGCAGGAAATTTCACAGTTTGTCCCGCAAGAAAGAATCTACACTGACGAATTACGTCGGCTGGCATGGGGAACAGATGCAGGTTTCTACCGGCTCATTCCCCAGATCGTCATTCGTTCGAACAATGAGCAGGAGATATCGGATTTATTGCGTTCGGCAACCCGACATCAGCTACCGGTGACTTTCCGTGCAGCCGGAACGAGCTTATCCGGACAAGCCATCAGCGACTCTATTCTCATTATAGCCGGAAAAAACTGGGAAAAATACAGTATTTCTCCCGATCATAACCGGATCACATTGCAACCCGGCATCATCGGGCAGCGTGTCAACGAACTGTTACAGCCATTCGGACGTAAATTCGCCCCGGATCCGGCTTCGGTAAAAAGTGCCATGATAGGCGGCATTGTGATGAATAACGCTTCCGGTATGAATTGCGGGACACATGCCAACAGCGATAAGATGTTATTATCTACGCGTATTATACTGGCAGATGGCACTTTGCTCGATACCGGCAATGATGCCAGCAAACAGGCTTTTGCAATGAAGCATGCAGAGTTTATCACACAAATTCAATCCCTGCGTGACCAAATTCGTACCGATAAAGAACTCAGCGCCCGGATTCGCTATAAATATTCAATCAAAAATGTAACGGGACTGAATTTATTACCTTTCATCACATTCGATGATCCGTTCGATATCATCACCCACCTAATGGTAGGTTCGGAAGGAACACTTGCATTCCTTTCCGAAGTCACCATGAGCACAGAATACGACTATCCGCACAAAGCCAGCGCCATGCTCTATTTTAAAGACATCAAAGAAGCATGCCGGGCAGTAGTAGCATTGAAGAAGTTAACCAACGAAAAGAAAGAGTGGATTGTAAAAGGTGCCGAACTACTCGACTGGAAATCGTTAGCATCGGTCAATGATCAGACAGGAGAAGGACTCACCGCCGTACTGACAGAGACCAAAGCACACAGTAAAGAAGAACTGGCAGCAAATATCGCTGTCATAGAGGAAGCGCTGAAACCCTTCAACACTTACATTCCCGTCCACTTTACGGACAAACCGGAGGAATACTCCAAATATTGGGCCATCCGCTCCGGGATTTTCCCTTCTGTAGGAGGAACCCGGAAACCGGGAACTACAAGTCTCATCGAAGATGTGGCTTTCCACATCGAAGATCTACCCGAAGCAACTGCCGACCTGCAACAACTGATAGCCTGTCATGGATATGACGATGCCTGTATCTACGGGCATGCCCTCGAAGGTAATTATCATTTCATCATCAACCAGTCTTTCAGTACAGATGCCGAAGTAAAACGCTACGAAGAACTGATGAATGATGTCAAAACTTTAGTAATAGACAAATATGACGGTTCACTGAAAGCAGAACATGGTACCGGACGCAACATGGCTCCGTTCGTAAAATACGAATGGGGAGAAAAAGCGTATCGTATGATGCAAGCCGTCAAAACACTCTTCGACCCGCTAAATATACTTAATCCGGGAGTTATCTTCAACGATGATCCTCAATGTCATATCAAGAATTTTAAACCGTTGCCTTTATTAGGCAGTTCCCACCGGCAACCGGCAGCAAACAATAAAAGTACACCGGATACCGGCCCGATAGACAAGTGTATCGAATGCGGCTTCTGTGAAGTAAACTGCCTGACTTGCGGTTTCACTCTTTCTTCGCGTCAACGTATCGTGCTACAACGCGAAATCTCCCGGCTCAAAGAAAGCGGTGAAAATCCCCAAAGGCTGGCAACCTTGCAAAAGCAATACCGCTATCCCGGCAATCAAACCTGTGCCGGCGACGGTCTCTGTTCTACATCTTGTCCAATGAGAATCAATACCGGTGATCTGACTCATTATATCCGCCAACAGGAATTACCGGAAGGCAGCTTCGCTTACTCCATAGGTAACTTTGCCGCCAACCATTTTGCCGGCATAAAGAGCAGCTTGCGCCCTATGTTGACCTTAGCCAACGCAGCACACACCGCATTAGGTACTTCGGCAATGCTTACTCTCACTACAGGAATGCACAACTTGTTAGGTATTCCGCAATGGACCCCTTTCATGCCCAAGAGCTATAAGAGAAGGGAGAAGGGAGAAGGGAAAAGGGAGAAGGGAGATTTGAGAAAGGAGAAGGAAAGAGAGGGAAGACAAAGTGACGGTAATACCGACTATCAACTTTCAACTTTCAACTCTCAACTTTCAACTAAAAAAAAGGCTTTCAACTCTCAGCTAAACAAAGTCGTTTATTTTCCGAGTTGTATTAATCAGACGATGGGGCTGCCTAAGAAATCCAGGGAGAAGCAACCACTCGTAGATAAGATGTTATCGCTACTGCAAAAGGCCGGATACGAAGTGATCTTTCCGAAAGATATGGAGAAACTCTGTTGCGGTACAATTTGGGAAAGTAAAGGTATGCCGGATATTGCCGACCGTAAATCGGCAGAACTTGAAAAAGCCTTGTGGGAAGCTTCCGAAAAAGGGAAATACCCTGTGCTCTGTGACCAGAGCCCCTGCCTGCATCGCATGCGTGAAACAATCCGGAAGATGAAGCTATATGAACCGGCCGAGTTTATCTATACTTTCCTGCGTGACAAGTTGGAATTCTGTCCGGTCGACCGTCCGGTAGCTATCCATATCACCTGCTCCATGCGCAGGATGGGATTGGCCGATACCCTCCTTTCTCTGGCACGTTTATGCTCCACCCGGGTGATCGTTCCCGAAGAGGTGGGCTGTTGCGGTTTTGCAGGAGACAAGGGATTCACACACCCGGAAGTGAATAGTTATGCACTGCGTAAGCTACGCCCTCAATTAGAAAAGGCAGGCATACAGACCGGATATTCCAATAGCCGTACCTGTGAAATAGGATTAGCTACCCATACAGGTGTAACTTACGTATCCATCGCCTACCTTGTAGACGAATGTACAAAGGCCCGTTGATCAAACTAAAAAACTTAACACATAAAAATTGCAGAAAATGAATAAAACAACCAGTAAACGCCTCTTAGCCCTCGACATACTGAGAGGTATCACCATTGCAGGAATGATTATGGTGAACAACCCCGGGTCGTGGTCGTACGTCTACGCACCATTGGGACACGCCAAATGGAACGGTTTGACACCGACCGATCTCGTATTCCCCTTTTTCATGTTTATCATGGGGATATCTACTTATATTTCTCTCCGGAAATACAATTTTGAATTCAGCCATTCAGCCGCTCTGAAAATACTCAAACGTACCATTGTTATTTTCGCCATCGGATTGGGGCTTGCATGGTTCTCCATGTTCTGCCGTACATGGAACTCCCTGTCTGCCGAAGAAATTTCGTTCTTCTCCCGTCTCGGACAATCCATTTGGACATTCGACCATATCCGTATTTTGGGAGTTATGCAACGGCTGGCACTCTGCTATGGAGCAACTGCCATCGTTGCCCTGACCATGAAGCACAAGCATATCCCCTACCTGATTGCGACCCTGCTGATCGGTTACTTCATTTTGCTCGTCACCGGCAACGGATTCGAGTACAACAGTACCAATATACTTTCGGTCGTAGACCGTGCCGTATTAGGCGAAGCGCATATGTATAAAGACAACGGAATCGATCCGGAAGGATTATTAAGCACGATCCCGGCCATCGCCCACGTATTGATAGGCTTCTGTGTCGGCAAACTGCTGATGGAAGTAAAGGACATCAACGAGAAACTCGAACGGCTGTTCCTCGTCGGCACGATCCTTACTTTCTTAGGCTTCCTGCTCAGTTACGGCTGCCCCATCAACAAGAAAATATGGTCGCCCACTTTCGCCATTGTCACTTGCGGATTGGGTTCCAGTTTTTTAGCATTACTCATCTGGATCATCGACGTAAAAGGATACAAGTCCTGGAGCCGCTTCTTTGAATCATTCGGCGTAAATCCGCTTTTCATCTATGTCATGGCCGGAATACTTGCCGTTTTGTTGGGTAATATCCGCGTACCGTTCGACGGGACGACTACCAGCTTGCACAGCTACATTTACAAAGGTATCCTCCAACCGCTTTTGGGCGATTATCCGGGTTCACTGGCATTTGCGCTCCTTTTTGTTGCACTCAATTGGAGCATCGGTTACATATTGTATAAGAAAAAAATATATATAAAGATATGATATTAATAGCAGATAGTGGTTCTACAAAGACCGATTGGTGTGTTGTAGGACAAGGACAACTCGTCCGACAGATAGTAACGAAAGGAATGAATCCTTTCTTTCAATCAGAGGAAGAAATAGAGAATGAGATTGCTACGGCACTGATTCCCCATTTAGAGACGAACGTGCTCGATGCTGTTTATTTTTATGGAGCCGGTTGTGTTCCGGATAAGGTTCCGATGATGCATAATGCGCTCTCCACACATCTCAATACCAAGAACGGCATTGAAGTGAATACGGATATGCTTGCCGTTGCCCGGGGATTGTGCGGACACAAGCCGGGTATTGCCTGTATCATGGGTACAGGTTCCAATTCTTGTTTCTACGATGGCGAAAAAATAGCAAGTAACGTTTCACCGTTAGGATTCATTTTAGGTGATGAAGGTAGCGGTGCGGTATTGGGTAAACTCCTGGTAGGCGACATGCTGAAAAACCAGATGCCGCCGGAATTAAAAGAAAAATTCCTGAATAAGACCGGACTGACTCCTCCCGAAATCATCGACCGGGTATACCGGCAGCCGTTCCCCAATCGTTTCTTGGCAAGTCTTTCTCCATTCCTGGCAGAAAATATTCAGGAGCCCTCCGTACATGCATTGGTTCTCGGCAGTTTCAAGGCTTTCTTCCAGCGTAATGTCATGCAATACGATTACAAAAATCATCCGGTTCACTTTATCGGCTCCGTCGCCTACCACTATCAGGACATATTGCACGAAGCCGCCCGCGAATTAGAGATACAAATAACAACCATCGTCAAAAGCCCCATGCAAGGCCTCATGACCTTCCATCATTCATAAATCATAAATCATCAATCAGAACATGTTTATCAAAATATCAGAGCAACCTTCGCTCTATAACGATTTAGAAAAAAAGTCTATCCGGGAAATACTGGAAGACATCAATGCAGAAGACCAGAAAGTGGCCCTTGCCACGCAGAAAGCGATTCCGCAAATCGAAAAGCTGGTGAGCCAAATCGTTCCCCGCATGAAACAAGGCGGTCGTATTTTCTATATGGGAGCCGGCACGAGCGGTCGTTTGGGGGTACTCGATGCTTCGGAGATTCCTCCGACATTCGGCATGCCGCCTACATTGGTTATCGGACTGATTGCCGGTGGCGACACCGCCCTCCGCAATCCGGTGGAGAATGCCGAAGACGATACCCGGCGGGGATGGGAAGAACTGGTCGAACGCAACATTAACGATAAAGATACCGTAATCGGTATTGCTGCCTCAGGCACTACCCCCTATGTGATCGGTGCACTGCATGCAGCACGTGAACATGGCATCCTGACCGGCTGTATTACCAGTAATCCGGATTCTCCAATGGCTGCGGAAGCCGATGTCCCCATCGAAATGATTGTCGGTCCGGAATATGTGACCGGAAGTTCCCGTATGAAATCGGGTACCGGACAGAAAATGATCTTGAACATGATCACCACTTCCGTTATGATTCAGTTAGGACGTGTAAAAGGTAATAAAATGGTCAATATGCAACTTAGTAACCAGAAATTGATAGACCGTGGTACACGCATGATTGTCGAAGAACTCGGACTGGATTACGACCGGGCAAAGGCATTACTCCTGATGCATGGTTCTGTCAAAAAAGCAGTAGACGCTTACAAATCGGGAACGACAAAGCTCCCATAACATAACTAATAAAACCACAGATGAACGTAAATTTGCGAAAAAACAGTATTCTATTTACGTTCATCTGTATTCCTCACCCGAACACTATCCACATGAAAACACTGTTTATCATCCTGAACATATTTCTGTTCACTTTTCAAATTTCAGCCCAACCGCTACAACGTGTCGCTCCCGAACAAGTCGGAATGAACTCCCGCCATCTCACATACGCCGACCAAGCCATCGAAAAAGCAATAAACAACAAAGACATTCCCGGTGCCGTACTTGCCGTTGTCCGTCACGGAAAATTAGCTTATCTGAAAGCCTATGGCTGTAAACAGACATTTCCTACCCGTGAGCCTATGGATACCCATACTGTATTCGACATGGCATCCGTCAGTAAATCCATATCAACCGCCATCTGTGCCCTTATCCTTACCGAACGGGGACAACTCCGCCTGACAGACCCGGTAAATCTCTACCTGCCGGCATTTTCCGAAGAGATCCGCATCACCGATCTGCTGACACACACCTCCGGGCTACCGGCATATGCTCCCGTAAACAAACTGGCCGAACAGTACGGCTCTCCCAATCCGGAAGGACTCATCGAATACATAGCCGGCTGTAAACCCGTTTTCAAGCCCGGAAGTGATTTTCAATACAGTTGCCTTAACTACATCGCCTTGCAACATATCATCGAAATCATCAGTGGACAGAGCCTCCGTGATTTCGCCAAAGCCAATATATTTGATCCGTTAGGTATGAGCCACACTGATTATTGCCCCACAGGAGAAATGCTGGAACGTTGTGCCCCCACTGAAAAGCAAAAAGACGGCAACGTTCTAAAAGGAGTGGTTCACGATCCTTTGGCGCGTATCATGAACGGTGGAATCTCAGGTAATGCCGGTATCTTCTCCGATGCCAACGATCTGGCCATACTATCCGCCATGTTGTTGAATGGCGGCGAATACAACGGACATCGTATTCTGAGTCCTTTAGGGGTAAAAGCCATGCGGAGCATCCCACGTCAGGTTAGCGCGCTGGGACGCAGTTTGGGCTGGGACATCTTTTCACCGTATGCTTCCAACCACGGTGACCTTTTCGGTCCGAACACTTACGGGCATACCGGTTATACAGGTACTTCCATTGTCCTCGACCCGGATAACGATACTTCTGTCATCTTATTGACCAACAGCGTACATCCGGACGATAAAGGCAAAGCAATACGCCTCCGTTCATTGGTAGCCAATGCCGTAGCAGCATCTATCTACCCTACCGAACGCACCTATACAGACCATTATTACAAACGTTTCCTTCAGTTCGAAGAAGAACCGGCTATCGGCCCGGAAGACATCGTCATGCTGGGCAATAGTCTCACAGAAGCCGGGAAAGACTGGGGAGCCCGCCTGAAAAAGAAAAATGTCCGTAATCGTGGCATCATCGGAGACGAAGCTATGGGGGTGTACGACCGTCTGCATCAAATACTCCCCGGACATCCTGCCAAGCTCTTCCTTCTGATCGGAATCAATGATGTATCCCACGACCTTTCAGCAGACAGTGTTGTGACACTTATCACCCGTCTGATAGACCGGATACAACAGGAATCCCCCCAAACAAAGATATACCTCCAAAGCCTGCTGCCCATCAACGAATCCGTATGTAAATACAAAACCATGATCGGGAAAACAGACGTTGTACCGGCAATCAATCAACAATTGAAGGCCCTAACTGTATCCCGTCAAATAACTTTTATCGATCTCTTCCCCCTCTTTACAGAAAAAGGAACCAACGTATTGCGGAAAGAACTGACCAATGACGGACTGCATCTGACGGAAGAAGGGTATAAAATATGGAGTAAGAAATTAAGGAAGTATCTCTGATGCGAATGAATGCCCAACTTCAGATCACAAGTTCTTGATTAAAATTCTAAAAATCACTCTATGAAATACCATTTAGTAATGCTTAAAAAATAACTTGGTACATATTGTTCTGGTTTGATCGGAGTATTTCATTTTGGAAGCTCCCCTAAAAGACGATTTTAACCATTGGGGTACATTATTCACATAGAATTTACCCCCTTCACCGGTTTCACCTTTTTGAATCAAACTCCCTATTCATCGGTGATACAGGGTGAAGGCACACACCCAGTTTACCGGCAATCGTGCTCACTGCACGTATGCCCGGTGCTTACGACCCGTATGCCCGGTACTTGGGATGCATTTGCACAGAGACCAGAAAACGGCAACGGCCCTTCACCCTGTATTGCCGATGAACAAAGCAGTAAAGCCCAAAAGGTGAAGCCGGTGAAAGGGGTAAAAAACATACAGAAGAGGCATCCGAAGAATAAAAAAACATTCACCGGAAAAAAGATGCTACATCTTTTTTAGAAACCTGTACATCTTTCCGCTGAAACCTGTTACATCTTTTTTGGAA
>ERZ860388.763-NODE-763-length-23880-cov-3.025184_pt1 | contig 23880 bp, 17 predicted proteins | sample MGYA00509978_ERZ860388 | MGnify/ENA primary metagenome ERZ860388 (study PRJEB30046, sample SAMN00715225) | human gut metagenome | study: EMG produced TPA metagenomics assembly of the A metagenome-wide association study of gut microbiota in type 2...
AGTTTTGTTGGGTGTATATGGTTTGGCGGCTTTGTCGTTGACCAATAGACAGCGAAAGTAATCACTATAAAAATAGATTTGTTATGAGTACTATTCTTTCTTTAGCTCCACAAAACGTATGGAAGCATTTTTATTCGTTGACACAGATTCCCCGTCCGTCGGGATACATGGAAAAAGTAACAGAATTTCTGATTAACTTCGGAAAAGGCTTGGGACTGGAATCTTTTGTAGACGAAGCAGGTAACGTAATTATCCGTAAACCGGCAACTCCGGGAATGGAAAACCGGAAAGGTGTGATTCTTCAGGCACACATGGACATGGTTCCGCAGAAGAATAACGATACGGTGCACGATTTTGAAAAAGATCCTATTGAAACTTATATAGATGGCGACTGGGTAAAGGCCAAAGGAACTACGCTGGGAGCAGATAACGGGCTTGGCGTGGCTGCTATCATGGCTGTGCTTGAAGCGAAAGATTTGAAACATGGTCCGCTGGAAGCACTGATTACCAAAGACGAAGAAACCGGTATGTACGGCGCGTTCGGTCTGAAGCCGGGGACAGTGAACGGAGAAATCCTTCTGAATCTCGATTCGGAAGATGAAGGCGAGTTGTATATCGGTTGTGCAGGCGGTATGGATGTCACTGCTACACTAGAATATAAGGAGGTAGCTCCCGAAGAAGGCGATATCGCTGTTAAGGTTACGTTGAAAGGCTTGCGTGGTGGGCATTCCGGATTGGAAATCAATGAAGGACGTGCCAATGCCAACAAATTGCTGGTTCGCTTTATCCGCGAGGCAGTTGCCAGTTACGAAGCACGCCTGGCAAGTTGGGAAGGCGGCAATATGCGTAATGCCATTCCACGGGAGGCACACGCGGTTGTTACCATTCCAGCTGAGAATGAAGAAGAATTGTTGGGCTTGGTGAAATATTGCGAAGACCTGTTCAATGAAGAATATTCGGCTATCGAAACCCCGATCAGTTTTAAAGCCGAACGGGTAGATGTACCTAAGGGAGAAGTCCCCGAAGAAATTCAGGACAATCTGATCGATGCGATCTTTGCTTGTCAGAATGGGGTGATGCGTATGATTCCTACTATTCCCGATACAGTAGAAACTTCTTCCAATCTGGCTATCATTGTGATTGGAAATGGTAAGGCGGAAATTAAAATATTGGCTCGCAGTTCCAGTGACAGTATGAAAGAATACCTTACTACCAGTCTTGAATGTTGTTTCTCTATGGCGGGTATGAAGGTAGAAATGACCGGCGGATATTCCGGTTGGCAGCCTGATATCAATTCTCCGATTTTGCATGCGATGAAAGAATCTTATAAGAAACAATTTGGTGTAGAACCGGCTGTGAAAGTGATTCATGCAGGGTTGGAATGTGGTATCATCGGTGCTATTATTCCGGGATTGGATATGATTTCTTTCGGTCCTACTTTGCGTTCACCGCATTCACCGGATGAACGCGCTCTGATTCCTACCGTACAGAAGTTCTATGATTTTCTGGTAGCCACATTGGAACAAACTCCGGAAAAGTAATATTTTAATCGATATACTTGAAAGCGTGCATTCGCTTTCTGTGAAATTAAAGAATCCTGCCCGTTATTTTATGGGTGGGATTTTTCGTCTTTCTGTCTTTTACCGTGCCTTTCTGTCAGTGACTGTTTTGTCATGTTTTTCAAATACGTTATGATGATTTCTTCGTTTTATTGATGCAGATCAATAAATATGCTATAAAACATGTTTTTCTTTCATTTTTCGGTATAACGTATTCGAATAGGTCTTATTTTTGTGCTGTAAAACATGTTTTTAGGATAAAAAAGTTTTTAGGTAACAAGATTGAAAGGAGGCTTAATTATGAAAAAGGTAAAGAAGTTTTTTAGAAAATTAAGCGACGCTGACGCTAACATTTGGGGATATGTTATGACACATCCTTTCTAACCTTTCTAACCTTTCTAACGGTTTTCAGTAGAAGTATTAGTTTATTAAATGATGTTTAAAGCAATGAAAAGAACGATTCTTAAGTTTATGGCCAAGTACCTCAGCGAGGTGGGTCGTAATGAAATGATGAAATGGGGATACACGAATGAAAAGTGATTCTTTTATGTATCTATTCAGTAATGGCAAATGTGATCGGGAAATACAACAACTGTGTTTCCCGATTTTTTTATGTATATTACTATAAGAGTTTGTTGGTGGAATAGCGTTAAATGATTTACTTTGTACCTGATATAAAAGGCATTTGCATGAAAAAAATATTGAAATACCTGAGTAGCCCATATCCTCTCTTTTGCCAGCGGTGGAAAGTAGCATTGATTTCATGTGGCATTGTGTTTTTTATTCTGCTCTTATTTCAGCCGTTTGGCATATCGGCTATTTCTCATAATAAATTGGGCATTCTCTTGGGCTATATGGCGGTAACCGGCCTGTTTCTTTGTATTCCTGTCTATTTGCTTCCACTTCTGTTTCCTGACTTTTACGAGGATGAGCGTTGGACGGTAGGGAAGCATCTGTTGAATAACCTGTTTATTTTCTTTTTTATAGCTGTCGGGCTTTGGTTGTATTCCGATTGGATATTTGGTTGGGGATTGCGTTGGGACATTTTTTGTAGTTTTCTGGTTTCGGCTGTTGTTGTCGGTATTTTCCCTACTGCTTTTTTTGTGATGTTGAATCGAAATCGTTTTTTGGCTTCTCATCTTCGAGAAGCAATGGAAATGAATCAATATCTTCAGAAGGCGGAAAGTATTCCAAATCGTAATCGGCTGGAAGACGAGAAAGAGTATATTGTATTTTCCGGAGGAACGAAAGAGTCGTTTGAACTAATAGCCAGTGATTTACTTTATGTGGAGGCAGAAGGAAATTATGTGAAGATTGTTTATCGGAAGAATGAGAAGTGTACACATAAAATGCTGCGAGCCACTATGAAACAAGTAGAAGAAGTAAGCAGGCCTTTTTCTTATATTGTCAAATCTCATCGGGCTTTTTTAGTCAACTTGTGTGCTGTATCTAAAGTAAGCGGAAATTCGCAAGGATATCGCCTGTTTCTTTATGATTGCGAAGATAGCATACCTGTATCGCGGGCATATAGTAAAGAGGTTAAAATGTTGATAGAGAAAATGAATAGCAGATAGCCATTCATCACAAAATGATGCTGCTCGTCACAGCGCATCTGTCGTTTGTCACATATCCGGGCTGTCTGTCCCGGATATTTTTTTCCTTTCATTGTTTCCTTTATGTTTGCCATCGTAAACGTTAGCAAACAGAAAAATGAAAAAGTTATTTTGGATATTCATTGCAAGTCCGGTTTTGTTTTCTGCCCGAATATGGGCGCAGGAAGCAGATACCGTATTGTTGGATGAAGTAGTGGTCAAGGCTCTCAAAACGATACCGATGAATAACCGGTGGAGTGATCTTCAACCGGTTGATCTGGTTACGGTAGCCGGTGCAAACGGCAATCTGTATAAGGCATTGGAAACACTTCCGGGTACGCAGATTCAAGGAGAGAGCGGGCGGTTGCTGGTACGTGGCGGAAGTAGTGATGAGACACAGACTTATATCGACGGGATGCATGTTTTGAATCCTTATACCTCAACGGCTGAAAATACTCCTGCCAGAGGGCGTTATTCACCTTTTATGTTTAGTGGCATTAATCTTTCCACAGGCGGGCATTCGCAGGAATATGGTGAAGCTTTGTCGGCTGTACTTCCTTTGGAAACGAAGGATAATAGCCGGATTAATAAAGTGGGAATCAGTCCCTCCACCGTTGGCATAGGAGGTGGAGGTAATCATGCTTTTAGAAATGCTTCGCTTGCTTTGAATCTCGATTATCAGAATTTAGCGCTTTATAATAAAGTATATCCGGGCCGAATCGACTTTAAGAAGCCCTATCAGATGTTTTCCGGAGCGACCCAGTTTCGCTATACTCTTTCCGGATCATCCGTTTTCAAGATATATGTCGGATATGATCGTACGGCTTATTCCAATTATACGGATAATAACCGGTATCTGTTTTGCCTGGGAGAAAACAATGTTTATTTGAACTCGACTTTCCGGACTGCTATTTCCGGAGGGTGGGAATGGTTTTCCGGAATGGCTTATTCTCTTTTTGACCGAAAGGTAGACGGAGCTGTTACCGAAGGCGATCATTGGTGTGAAAAACAGACCGAGCTTCATTTCAAAACTAAACTTTCTAAAAAGTTTCATCCTACTTTTCGGATGGATGTAGGTTTTGAATCCTTTCTTCGTCAGTATGAAACCCGATATTCTCAAGTATCTGTTGCCGATAATAAAAAAATCTCTCCAACGATAGAAGCTGGTTTTGTAGCTGCTTCCTATTATCCGGTTGAAAATTTGAAGGCGGAGCTTTCCTTTCGGACAGAATACACCTCATTGAATCGGAAAATGAATTTCTCACCTCGCTTGTCGCTCTGCTATTCATGGCGCGATCTTGTACTTTCGGCTACGGCAGGACGATATACACAGTTGCCGAATGTCAAATACCTAGCTCGGCAGTCCTCTCTATTGTCCGAAGCATGCCGGCAGTACAATGTAGGAGGTTTATATAAGGCGGAAGGGCGTTTTTATAAAGCAGAATTCTATTACAAAAAGTATGATCGGCTGGTACTTTACACTCCTGCTGGTCTCACTTCCGGTGGATATGGAAGCAGTAAAGGGATGGATCTGTATTTTGAGGATCGTTCGTTAATGAGAAATCTGGAATGTAATCTCTCTTATTCTTTTAACCTTTCCCGGAGGAAATATTTGGAATATACAGAATTGACCACTCCTCAGTATGCTACCCGGCACAACGCATCACTGGTGTTGAAGTACAGCCTGACAAAGTTACGCACCATTGTCGCTTTGACCGAACGCTTTGCAAGTGGACGTCCCTATCATAATCCCGTTAGGTCCGGATTGATGAATGATGAGACGAAACCCTACAATAGCCTCGATTTAGGATTTACTTTTCTGGCAACAAAGAAGATGATCATTCATGCTTCCGCCACCAATGTTCTTTGTCGGAAAAATGAATTCGGGCGGATCGATGGAAAGCCCTTGTTAGCTTCCAGCGACCATTTCTTCTATTTGGGTGTCTTTATCACCTTAGGAAAAAAAGTCGCTTATGATGTTTCTAATTTTTAAATACAATGTAATTATGAGAGCAATTTTGATTTCTTTGGTTTTATCATTTATGAGTGTAATGGGGAATGCCCAGAGTTTGACCTTGAAAATAGGGGGAATAGAAAATGCAGAAGGATTTCTTTATGTAGGGATTTACAGTTCTGAGGAGTCGTTTATGAAAAAGCCTGCTTATGGATTCCGGGTAGAAGTGAAAGATACGTTGGTTACCGTTCCTTGCAAAGGCTTACCCTCCGGTGCTTATGCCATTTCTGTTTTTCAGGATGCGAATGGCAATGGTGTGTTGGATACCGGCTCTTTTGGCCGTCCGACTGAGAAGTTCGGTTTTAGTAATAATGCCGAAGGTGTCATGGGGCCGCCCGCTTACAAGAAATGTGTGTTTGAATTTAAGCAAGATACCGAGATACTAATTTTGTTGAAATAGATATTGTACATTATTTATCCGGTAGTTGTATAGTTGCCGGAAAAACAACTTCAGTGGTTTTTCTAAATGCCCCGCAGTCTTAAAATACCGACTTTATGATATATGTTATTCGCTGATTTTCAATAAGTAAATGATGACTATTTCGGGATCTGTAAAAGTGTACACTTATCCATGTGTTAAAGGTATACTTTTACATATTAAGAGTGTACACTTTTCCACATAAAAGGGGTACACTCTTATAAACGGGGAGGCGAATTGTTAAGAAAACGCGTTAATAGTGTTAATTCTTATAAGTTATAAAACTTGTCGAGCAGTTTCTTTTTGTATATTTTGCTCACTTTTAATTCTGTGACGGCATTAAAAGGATACAGCATAATGCAAGTGCAATCTTGTATCATACTGAGGTAATTTATATTAATGATATAAGTTTTATGTATTTGGATGAACTCGGCGCCATAGTCCAAAATAACTTCTGCTGTCGTATTGTGTTTTAAAATCACATGCCGGAAATCATCCAAGATGATTTCCCATAACTTCCGTTCGGAATTATACCGGAAGTATCCGATGTTTTGTGGTCTCAATATGAGTTTGTCATTTGTGATAGTCGTGATCAACAACAGTTTGTCCATTGGATAGTACAAAGGAGGAACAGAAGGGAGTTTTGCATTCTTTTTGTTTAAATAGTAACGATTCATGGCTAATAACAAATCGTCTTTGCTGACCGGTTTTAATAAGAAATCAAATGCTTGCATGCGGAGTGCCTGCAACATGTATTTCTCGTAAGATGTATAGAATATGGTACTCATTTCCCAATCGATTTTAGGGTGTAATGCTGCCAAAAATTCCAAGCCATTGATACCGGGCAATTCAATGTCAAGGAAGATTAGCTGAGGCTTATGCTTTAGAATGACTTGTTCACCATCGTGACTATTGAATGCAGTGGCTATAACATTTACATCCTGATAAGCTTTCAATTCGTTGGCCAGAACTGTCACGGATGGTTTGTCGTCATCAATGATGATGACTTTTGTTGGGACACTCATGAGTTGTTTTAGTTTATATTAAAATTATAATTATTGGGAATAATAAGTTGAGCACAACATCCGGTTTCTCCCTTCTCAGCTCGGTATCCAGCTAAATTGTAGCTCATCTGTTGTTTATTCCGCTCATTTAGTAATTGAATTGTTTGTGATACTACCCGCAAACCGGTTTGGGTTTTTCGGTCTCTGTTTTGTAAGTTTAGAGGTTTGCCGTTGTTACGAACCTCAATATAGATGTTATTCTCTTTTTTGAATATATACAATATTAATTTCTTCTCCATCCGGGCATCTATCTCGGCCGGTATGTCTTTCAGCCCATGCTTAATGGCATTTTCAACAAAAATCTGTATCATCATGGAGGGCAGTGTCACGTGTTCCGGTTCTATTCCTTCTTCCAGAATTGTTTCATATCTGAAATTTTCTCCCAAAGCTTCTCCCTCTATCTGGACATAAAGTTGTATAAAGTCCATTTCCTCTTTCAGGGATGTGCAGAATACATTGGCGAGGTTTTGCCCTTGTCGCAGCAAGTTGACTAATACATGAAGTTGTGTCGGTTTTCCCTGCTGCTGTGCCAGCAGTTCATGATTTAGAGCGTTGTATATGAAATGAGGTGTTATTCTGTTACGTATATTTTCCATACGCAGTTCTACAATCCGGTGCAGCATTTGTTCTTCCTTGAATCTCATTTGTTTGCGTCGGTAATAGTATAATAACAAGAGTAATATCAATATAGAAACGGATATGGCAAGCCAGGTATAAGTTTGCAAAAGTTGCGTCTCTTTCTCTCCGATGTATAGTTTCTGATTAAGCACTGTTGCATCCCTTTCATAGCGCATTTGCAGATCGGCAGTTTTCATTCTTACTCGATCATTTCTCAATGAATCATTTAATTCGTTGTATGCTTTTTGATATTGATAGGCTTTCTCCCAATTCGGTTTTTCTGTATAATATCTCTGTAAGAAATCCAATCTGGCTAAAATATGTTCGGGCTTGGTTCCCTCAGGTAGTGGGTGCTCCCGTATAAGTTGCTCTACTTGTTTATAGTCTTTCTTTTGCATAGCCAATTCCATTTGCTGCGTGTAGAGGTAGGGCAAAACAGTTTCATTTTGCGTCTCTTTGAAAAAAGCAATATTATCAAAAAATAGGCTATCGGCACTTTGAGGTTGTTTCAGTTTGAGGTATACGTCAACTAAATTCGTATGGCATATATATTTTTCCCATTCAAGTTCCGGGCGTGCACGTAAGAAAGTATCCATTTGCAGGAATATATTTAGGCAATTGGGATAATCTTTCTGATAGTAATAGTCGTTTCCTCTATTATTCAGGTAATTGAATTTTTCATGTGTCATCATCAGGTCCCATAATTCTAAGCTTTTATCCAGCCATATTTTGCTTTGCTTGAAATCGTAAAGGGCCGTATATGTTGTTGCAAGTCCGCTGTATAATGGGACGTAATTGTCTTTAGCCGTATGTGTGGAGTCGGCTAAGTAGATAGCCTTTTTATAATAAAAAGCACTTTGTGCCAATTCTCCTTCTTGTCTGTAGGCATCTGCCAGATTGTTAAAGCACAATATTCGTTGTTCAAAATCCGGTTCTTGCTCTGCCACCTTACAAGCTTCTATATTGTAATAGATTAGCGAATCCGGTTCTAAGTAGAATTGTGCATAGTAAGCCGCCTTGGTTTGCAGGCATTTTATGCGCATCTGGTTTCGTCGGGAAGTTGCCGGTTGTTTGGATAAATAGTTCATTGACTGCGCCAGACTGTTGAGCATGGAATCCGGTTGCGACATATAAAAAAAGAGTATAACGTCGTATAAAACAAAGTCATAATAATCGTCACTGTCTTTTGCTATATTTTTTCCTTTTCGAATCGCTTCTTTAGCAAAACTCACGTTGAAAGTTCTGATAGAATCGTGAATCTCTTGTTTGAGCGTTTCTATATCTGCTTGCTCCTCAGATGATGTTACACCTGCGTTTTTGTTTCTCTGGCAAGCACCTGCTAATGTTGAGAGTACGAAGAAAAATAAGGTTATTAGAATATATATATTTTTCATTAATAGTAGCTTTTGTTAGACTTTTATACGTTGTTAGAGTGCGAATTTATAAAATTTATTCCTTATAATTTCATTAGTTCTGATTTATCATGTACGATTGGAGACTTGTTATCCGGAATTTTCGTCCTGTTGATTGTTTGTTTTGTCATTTCATGATAAAAAGTTGGGACGTGTAAATTATGTGCGTAAATACATTTTATACCGGCCTTTTTCTTTTTAGAGATATTCCTGTTTTTAACATTGTTAATTGTTTCTTTTAAGTGTCACTTTCTGTTCATCAAAATATTAATTTCTTACGTGTAAGAATACGTATTCTTGCACGTAAAGAATGTATTTTAACTTGGTGTTAATATTAATTTCCTTCGGTGAAGAATATGCATTTCTTTATCTAAAGAAATAGCTATTTATATATTTGATATACAGTGATATGTGTCGTCTTTGCTGTTTTCTCTGAAATTTTTCTGGATTATCGCTCCTAAAAGTAGCCTTTGCCTATGCTTGTCATTATGGCAATTATCTCTCTCTCTCTGAGCATATATGTTGATACATGTGGAAAATGATCTATCGATGATCCTTGAAATATTTGAAGGTAATGGGTGAGAGGATAAAAAAGGATTGATTGGTCATGGATTGTATGTATATCTTTAATGGGAATTAATTGAATATATTTTCTTGTTTCTTTGTTTTTTCTGTTTTCGTTACGATTTGCGGGTGCTTCTGTTTCTGTGCTTCTTCTGTTTGTTGTGTTTTATGGGCGTCTGGTCTCTTTCTCTATGAGATTCGACTTGTTTCTCTACGACGAACGGAGTGAAACTCGTAGAGAAACAAGTCGAATCTCGTAGAGAAAACAGTGATATGTGTAATGTGTTGATTTTTAATATATTGTATGTGATTTAAGATGTTGGATATTTTTAATTTTAAAAATCGCTTTTTTATTTGTTTTTTATTATTAATACGTGTATGAAATCACAACACATCTTAGCTTTTTATTAATCCCTGTCATAAAGCCGTTGTTTATGGATTAGGTTATAAATCAGATGCAATAATTTGTTGACAATAATATCTATCACTACGAAAAACAGCTTCTATTAAAAAGAAAAAAAGAACGCCTATTGTCTTTTAAATTTACCTCTTTAAATGTATTGATGATACATAAGTATAACTTTTCATTATTTGCACTATCCTGCTTCTAAAAAAAAGTCCTGTTATCGCATATTTTAATTCTGTTATTATTTATTTTCATCTTCTTATCTGATAAAGTAAAAAAAGAGGTTTGTTGGCGGGGGATGCAATGTCTATATTTGAGGCAATTAAGTACTTTTTGAGGAATATTTTAATTTATAGAATACGATCATGAAACAAACTATTTTTCAGAGAAGTTTCCTACCTTTTACTTGTTGCTTATTTTTGTTTATTGCTAATGGCAGTGACATGCAAGCTCAAAAAAGAGTATCTGTTAACCCTATTGTAAGTCCCTCCATTAAGAATGTAGGATGGAGAGATTATAATACAACTATCGAAACTCCATTTTATCTGGAAGACTCCGGTGTAAATAAGTTAACGGCAAATTTGAGGGAAAAGGAACTGATTTCTGTGCTACCTTCCAGTTATTGTGTAATTTCTAAATTTCAGAAGCGTTCCAATTCCAGTATGATGACGTTTAATTTAGAAGCAAAATTGCAAAAGGGGAATTCTCTCATGTTTGATGCTGCTACTAATGTATATGTTATAATAGAGGAGAAAAAGAATTGTGCATTACCTTCCGGAAGATTTTCTCTTGCACAGGGGAGAGTGGTAAAAGGCCGTATCAGTATTCCGTTTGCAGGTAGTTTGTCTGGGCGTAGTCAAGCAACCCTTTGTGTAGAAATAGGTTCGGATATTCACAAATTTGAGTTGACGGGGAAAACCGATAGTAAAGTTCAGGAACTGGCTGTTTTACCTTATAATCCGGTATGGACAGAAAAACCAAAACAAGAAATCCCGCAAGATGATAAAAAGCAGGAGAAGATTGTGGCAGTAGCGGTTAAAAAGGCAGAAGACGTTACTAAAGATATTAAAACTGAATTAAAAGAAGATTTATCAAAAACAATAGCCGATTTACGTGCAAAAGATGAACTGTCGGAGAATACACAAGTCGATGTAAATGCAGAAGTAATGCCGGAAGTGAAGAAAGACGGTACGGTAGAGTATAATATGAAAGTTCGTTACGATGTACAAGTTGTTTCTGATTTTGTGAAAAAATTGAATATATCTCATGTTACGGAAGATTGGCCTGCCGGTAAATATCGTCTGAAAGATTCACAGGCTGCACTTCAAACAGCCGGTATTATAAAAAGTACGGTAGAGTCTAAATTAGAAGAATATATTACTCCCGGAACGGAAGTTACAGTAAAGATTATTGGTGGTACCGATGGAACAAAGTTTAAAAATAGTGTTCCTTATGATGGTGCTTTTGGGAATATTAATGAAGCGGAGTGTTTTGTAAACGGAGCCTTTGCTTATGTCACGGTGACTCCCGAAACTGGAATAAGCAGTAATGAGCAATTGGCCTACCTTCGTACTTTGGATATTAAAAAATTTATGGAAAATCATATCGGACAATTCCGGGTAGCAAATACGCATTATGAGCACTTTGCAGAAATAGCAGAAAATGTAGGTGCGCAGTATCGTAGAGTTGCGGTTGAAATTACGGTTCACAATGCTTTTAATAAAAAGTATCCGGAAATCGCTGCTTATAAAGAAAATGTTTACGAGCGAAATTCGGAAGTCGATAAGAATATTCCTGTAACATCGGTTAGTTCGAATGCTGTTGCAGTCATCATAGGTAATACGGAATATCAGGTTGCGACCGGTAAACAAGGCACTACAAAAGTAGGGCCGGTAAAATATGCAGTAAACGATGCCAGTACTATGCGTGATTATCTGACACGTACATTGGGAGTGAACCGGAAGAATATTATTTTTAAAACTAATGCCGATAAAAAGGATTTTGATGATATTTTTGGAACAGACGACAAGGAAGGAGAAATTGCAGAGTTGGTGAAACGTACGGGTGCAAAAGAGGTTTATTTCTTTTATTCTGGTCATGGCTATCCTTTTATGGGTGAGCCTTATCTATTGGGAATACGTTCAAATCCCAAAAACTGTAAGGAGCAAGCCACTTCTTTACAGAGTATTTACCGTACATTAGGGGCTTTACCGGTCGAAAAGGTGAATGTGATAACTGATGCTTGTTTCTCCGGGCAAGAAATTTCAATGGAAGCTTCTGCCACCGAGTTTGCCCGGCGTCCGAAACCTGATAAACTTGCGAAATTCGTAATACTTTCGGCTGCAAGCGAAGAACAGTATGCCAATTGGTATAAAAATAAGAAACACGGACTGTTTTCTTATGTACTTTTTAAAGCTATGCAGGATAAGGAAAGATCTGATCTGAATGGGGATGGAGTACTTACATTTGATGAACTGTATAAATACTTGGCTGATAATCAGGAGTATGGGGTTCCTTATTTGGCGAAAGAACTGGAGGGGGAACAGGTTCGGCAGAATCCGGTTATTCAGGTTAGCGTTCGTGCTAAAGATGCATTTGTGAAGTATTAACCAAAATTGAATATTAATTGTCAATAATAAGAATAACAATGAAAAATATAAATAAAATAGTCGGAATTATTGGATTGTTGTTTTGTGCGTTGCAGCCCATTTCGGCACAATTTAGGATGGGAATTGATTGCTCGTATGGAATACCAAAATCTTTTTCATATTATTATAGCAGCGATGATGAAGATTATATGCCTACGGCATATGCTGGCTTTTCTTTTGAATACGTATTACCACGTCATATAATGCCATTGTATTTGCCGCTTTCAATAAAAAGCGGGATTGGCTATGCTCATTATGAAGAAGCACCTGGTGAGGAGTTTGGAAATCGCTGGGGAGATACATTTTGGGGGCAGGGTATCGGAGTGCCATTGACTGCGGAGCTTAAATATTTAATAAGTAATAATGTACGTGCATATGTGAATGCAGGAATAACTCTTAATTGTTTAAATGTGGATTTTGTTTCAGAGGAAAATTATAGTTATTACTCTGGTAGTGATGATACTAAATGGAAATTCATGGTGGGAGGGACTGCCGAAGTAGGTATTGAGTTACATAATTATCGTATTGGGTTTGGTTTTCGTAAGCTACTTTCTTCTTTTAACGGCTTGGAAGATGAAGAAAAAGCCGGGAATATTTTTGTTTCCGTAGGGTTGCGTTTCGGTGGTAATCGTCTGTTTAAGAAAACTTCTAAATTAAGTGTTTATTAGAATAGCAGATGAAAAAAATAGTTATATTATTAAACTTTTTATTGATTCAATATATTTATTCGCCGGTAAGTGCCCAGGTCTTTCAGGGCACTCCACCGGCGGAATGGATTGAAGTATCAGGAGAAGCTTCTATAAAATTACCGCAAGAAGAAAAACTGGAGCACCAGGAATTGCTCCGTCTGGCTCAACAAACGGCAATTGAAAATCAGTTTGGTACATCTATTGTCTATGGAAATTTTATGAAGACTTACGAAAGTGAGTTGCAACATTATGAACATTTTGTGGATATGAAATCCCAGTTTGCTCAGGGAGTCTGGTGTAGTGATAAAACAGAACCCGTTTTCACTTCTCGGAAAACGGAAATATTAGGGGCGGACCGGAAAGGTAATTTTAAAAAGAAGATACCTGCTGTGGAATGGACTTGTACGGTAAATGGCTATGCAATACAGCTTCATCAGATATTACCCCGCTTTGAATTTAAAATACTGAATGATAAAAAGAATGTCGTAGTAGAGCAGAAAATCGGTTTGAATGGCAGTGAACTCATTGCAGGACAGGATTCTGTATTTCATCAAGGAGATTTGTTCATTACACAATTCCGTAGTTCGAAATCTGGTCATTTGGCTCTTTTTATGGATAATGGGGAAAAAGCCCAACGCATGTTACCTTATTATGCTTATGATAATGTGGACGACGTATCTGTCAAAGCAAATCAATGGTACTCATTCTTTGATATATCGGAACCTTCTGGATTTCCAAAAGAGAATATTGATGAACTGGAACTGATTACAGATCAAAAATACGATGTCATTCGCATTTACTATCTTTTTTCGGAAACTCCGTTTACAAAAGATTTTTTCTTTTCATCGGCTAATGACGGAGGTATTTCCCATCCTGAGTTACCGAAAGGATATAGCGAATTACCGTCGGTGACTTCACAACAATTTGTTCAGTGGTTACAAGCCAATAGGATACGGAAAAAAGACTTGCAGATCAGCATAGTCGATTTAATAATAGATAATCATTAAGAAAATGAAATATGTAGGTTCTTTATTATTAGCTCTTTTCTTATGTCTATCGTTGCAAGCGCAAGACCAGGAAGAGGGCTTTTTCGTAGCACATCAATGTGCTACTTCGACATCTCTGATGACTGCCAAACAGAAGGCATTACTCAATACCAAAGGTGAACTGGCTACTCAGATCAATGGAAAAATAACCAGTGTCAGCCAATCCTATCTGACGGAAGATTTGGAAAATGATATATTGAAAGAGGAATTTATCAATGAAAGTAAAATAGCTGCGCAAGTTATTCTAAAGAATATAGCTATTGCAGAAGAAATTCCGGTGAAAGAGAAAGACGGTAGATATACTGTACACATTACACTTAAAATAAGAGAGACGGATGTGTTGGATGCAATCGGTAAACATGTTGTCGCAAATGAAAGACTGCAGAAAATTTTTAAGAGGGAGAGGTTTGACCAATTGTGGAATGATCAAAAATAGGATAGAAAGTTTTTTGATCCTTAAAACGATGTTTTGCTTGTATGCTAAGAGATCAAGCCTGTTTTAATTTTCCCCTTAAAAGTTTTATCAGCTTATTTTGAGTTTATTTTCGGTCTGTTTCCCTGTTTTCACTCGTCAGACAGCCTGCTATCCTCCTCTTAAAAACAGAAAAATATCCTCAAAAATTACTCTCAAAATAATGCTGGGCAAATTTAAGCCGGCTCTAAAAATGTATAATAAGAACGGTTATCCGTTTTTTTTAAAAAAAGGTCTTGTTATCGTATATTTTAGTTCTGTTGTTATTTATTTTTGTCTTCTTGTGTGGTAAAGTAAAAAAAGAGGTTTGCTGATAGAATATACAATGCTTATATTTGAAGAGGTTACCTGTTCTTTTTTTTATGTGAATTTTAATTTATAAACAAATTATACCGAATGTGACTTGTTTAGGAATTTTAAAATGAGGAATTGTTCAGGGAATCTTATTTAATACAATGTCAAATTAAAAAGAATGTCATGAAAGTCTATGAGTTTTTATTTAAAATGAGCATAGCAAGCCTTTTGTTTGTTTGCTTAAGTGGTAGCTCGCGTAAAGCTGATGAATACATCGATTTCCGTGTCGAGAAGTATGTACGATTTACTCTTGACGAAAACCGAAACATCCAAGTGAGTGGTGACGTTACAGAACTTAAAGAACCGCTAAGTATAGGGATCAGTCCTGAAGGTGGGAAAATGTATATAGATGATGTTTTTGAAGTCGGTCGGACAAAATATTCCGGCATTGAAGATAAAGTTGTAGTTCTCTTTAATAACGAAAAATGTGCATCAATAAATTTTGTAAGCTCCGCAGGGCAAACTGTGATGTTGATGAGGAATGACGCTAAAATTATAGTATTTGATGAAGATAATAATAGTAAAGGTATAATTTACCAATGCGGTACTATCAACAGTGATAGTGCTGCGGATTTCTTTATGTCTATACTGGTCGGTGAGGAAGTGGCGAATAAGTATACTATCGCTTTCGATGAATTGGAAAAAGCATTAAGTTCAAACTCACGGTATAAAGTGGTGCGGAAGTCAATGTAATATATATAGAGTTAAAGCCAACCATACAGCAAATGGCCTTAGTATTATCACCTCAACTGGAGTTGTAACAGAAAAGTTGCAGATGGATTATGAAGGACAGATAGAGAAGCTCGACTTTATAAAGAAGCGTAAGAAGAGCTGAAATAAACGGTAAATATATTTTTATAGCAAAGGCGAATCTTTGGACGCAATAATCTGAGTATGAAAGGAAAGAATGATGTATTGTAAAGAAAAAAAGAAAAGCTTTAGAGGATATTTCCATATCAACCGAAGAGAAATGAATGGCTTAAAAAATAATATTTAATCATTCTTCTTTACAGTCGAGCTTTCCTCTATATAGAATTGTATTGCTATAAAATAATTTATAAATATGAAGCAATGTTTGCCAATATCAAAAGTATGAAGAAAATATTATTAGCATTATTAGTGATGCTGGGTACATTGACCTTAAATGCACAGGTGGTGTATTATGTACGAACCGGAGAAAACCCTAAAAAGGGAATTACAGAGTGTGCGGTTGTGTATGTAAATTCAGATGGTTCTAAAATCTGGTATTCACAATATACGACTGTGAACCAAATACGGCAAAATTTGGTAAATAATCCGAATTATTATAAAGATTATGGTAGAAGCCGAGTAAATAATTCTAATTTAGAAGTTGGAATGATGTTCAAAAGTAAAAGCTATGCTTCATTTGTTTCAGAATCAGGGAAATGTAATTTATACAAAGTCGATATCTATTCCAATGGTTCGGGAATTGTCTCTGACAGATATATGCATACTGATTACTATGCCTTCAGTAAAGATTGGAATACATTTATTCGTGATCCATTGAATGATGATCGGGCAACTTATTTTACGCGTGTGGACGAATCTGTATTCCAACCTGCAGCTACTAATTTGGATGATCTGTTTTAAAAAACGATTATATGCAACATACCTTTTTATATATACTGTTGATACTTTTATTGTTTGTGGAAAATGTTTCTGCACAGACTACTTTTTATTATCAGTTAACTAAAAAAATAACTAATAATGAAGCAAACACTAACGTGTCCGGTGGACAGTTTATTACATTTCTGGCAAGCATCTGTTATGAATCGGACCACAAAGGTGTAGGTGTAGGGCATGGTACATTGAACTACAAGGAGCTGAATAATAATCTCAGGACATATATCGGTAGCTCTTATTGGGGCGGTAATACGTGTTTCCGATTTAATCGCGAACGCAGTAGATTAAACGTTATTACTACAAATGGAGATATTTATGTGTATGTTCGTGTTACTCCTCCTTCTTCAGTGAAGACCTGTTCTTTAATCCGGAATACTCAATCAGGAGAAAACCATTCGGGAGTTTGTGTAGCAACATCTTCTGTTTCTTCTCGAGATGGATCTATAAATGCAAACCAAAAATCAACAACAGGAAATGAAAATAGGGCGCGTAGACAGTGTTCTTACTGTGGAGGAAAAGGTAAAATAGTAAAATATATATCTGTCGGACAATATGGACATAAGCAAGAAACAAAAATAAGGTGTAGTGAATGCGGGGAATACTATTTGCCTTCTTCGGGACATACCCATATACATTGTTCACATTGTCGCGGAACTGGATATATTGAAGATTAAAATAAACACATAACAAAAGAGTAAAGTTTATAAAGCGCATCCGGCGTGTGTGTCTCTTCCCCTTGTGCCTTTACTCAATCCGTTTAGTGAACGGTCTGTCGTATTCTGCTTTTTTTGCATAAAAGCGGGGTTGATCGCGTATTTATGATATGCGGGTCATTAAATTTAAGCTAAAAAATGCTTTTCTTTAAACTTTATTCTCTTTCTTTGTTCTTAATATAAAAGGACTTAAACTTTGAACGTATGAGAATAAAGCAGATTTGTATGATGGTATTGCTCTCTTTAGGGATAGCACCTTGGGCAAAAGCTCAAACATTTGACAAGTTATGGAAACAGGTGGAACAGGCTGAACAGAAGAGTTTGCCACAAACTGTTATCCAACTAACAGATCAAATTTATAAAAAAGCGGAAACTGAGAGAAACTCTCCACAGATGTTGAAGGCGTATACGTGGCGGATGAAATACCGCGAAACGTTGACTCCCGATAGCTTTTATGTAAGTTTGAAAGGTTTGGAACAGTGGGCGGAAACAACGGATAAACCGATGGACCGCGCTGTATTGAATTCCCTGATAGCCGGTATTTATGCAGATTATGCATCCAGCAATCGCTGGCAGATTCGTCGGCGGACGAATATCGTAGACGAAGCTCCCTCCTCCGATATACGGGAATGGAGCAGTAATATGTTTGTGCAACAGGTGATGAAATATACAGCCGGTTCTTTGCAGGATACGGGATTGCTGTTGAATACCTCTTCGCGCATTTATATTCCTTTTGTGAAACTCGGAGATACCAGTGAATACTATCATCATGATATGTTTCATCTGCTGGGTAGCAGAGGGGTGGACGCCTTGAACAATGTAATGGGATTGGATAAAGATTCTGTTGTACAGACATCGGTTGAAAACGTTTATTTAGGTATGCTCGATGCTTATGAAAAAGCCGGTATGGATGATGGTTATGTGCTCTGTAAACTCGATTATCTGAACTGGAAACGGAATTCGGATCCTACCTTTGTGCCTTATCGGGCACCACAGAATTTAATCGGGCTGACCCAAGATCCTTATCTGACCGGCCTCGATAAACTGAAAGCCGATTTTAAATCGCATGATGTCTGTGCTGAGGTTTATCTGGCCAAAGCCCGCTATGCTGTGGAAAAACAGCAACAGGTGATGGCTTTGCAGATTTGTGATGAGGCTATCAGACTTTATCCGGACTATAAACGCATCAATGCCTTAAAGAATTTGAAACAGGAGATTTTGAATCCGGCTTTGTATGTACGTGCCGACCAAGTTGTTTATCCGGATACTGATATGAAATTGATGGTGAACCATAAGAATATAGATGGTTTTACGGTGCAATTGTACCAATCGAAAAAGCGGGTGGCCGAACAGCATTATTCCTTATTGCGTCCTCAGAATTATCAGAATCAGGATACTGTATTTACGTTGAAAGCTCCGGCAATCGGAGAATATGTGATGCGTATCGTACCCGATGCCAAGGCACGGGAAAATAGTGAAAGCAAGCTGAGTGTTACCCGTTTTAAGGTATTGACACTTCGTTTGCCGGGAGACCAATACGAGGTGGTTGTCCTCGACTGCATGAGCGGACAACCTGTGGAAGGTGCCGTTGTCACTCTTTATACAAACGATGAAAAGAAATTGACGGAGTTTACTACTGATTCCGAAGGAAAGGCAACATTCCCCTATAAACGTGAATACCGCTATTTGATCGCTACCAAAGGTGATGATACCGCAATGCCTTTGCAAGGTATTTATGGCGGTAGTTATAATTACTACACGGATAAGAAACCGGTGAATTCGGTGAAACTTCTGACGGACCGTTCTCTTTATCGACCGGGGCAAACCGTATATGTGAAAGGTATTGCTTATGAGCAGGAACTGGATACAGCTAATGTCATTGCCAATCGCACTTATACGTTGACGCTTACCGATGCCAATCGGCAGGAGGTTGGCAAGAAAGAGCTTCGTACCAATGAGTTCGGTTCCTTTGCTACGGAATTCACTTTGCCGTCCGTTTGCTTGAACGGTACGTTCACACTAACTACCGATGAAGGAATGACCACTATCCGCGTGGAAGAGTATAAGCGACCTACTTTCGATATAACTTTTGATAAGATGACCGGGTCGTATAGCTTGGGTGATAAAATCGATGTGAAAGGAACGGTAGCCACCTTTAGTGGTGTGTCATTGCAGGATTTGCCTTTGAATTATACAGTTACCCGTTTTATGCGTTTTGGCTGGCAAGGAGCACAGTTGGGCGCTGAGCCTATTGCATCGGGCACGGTTTCACTGAATGAAGACGGACAATTCACGATTCCGGTATCCTTGAGTGGTGATCAAGGGTTCGATATGGGATATTATGTTTTCCAGATTCAAGCAACGGTTACGAATGTGGCGGGAGAGACGCAGGTTTCCACTTACAGTTTAGGAGTCGGAAATCGTTCAATGCTATTGGGAGCCGAGATACAGAATCCTGTTTGCAAGGAAGATTCCATCAAGCTGACTTTTAAAGCTACCAATCTTGATGGCCAGCCCGTTAGTGTGGAGGGCAGCTACAAACTTTATCCCGTAGTCGGTGGGGCTAAGTCCGAAGAGGCGATGAAAGGCACTCCGGCTTATACGGGTACGTTTGTTTCCAATAAAGAGACGCTTCTTCCGGGATGGACTTCTGTGCCATCGGGAGAATATCTGTTGGTTATGTCTGCCAAAGATGATCAGGGTCGTGAAGTGATGGGTAAAGAGGAAGTCATACTCTTTTCGATCAAAGATAAGCGCCCTCCGGTAGACAAGGCGATCTGGTATTATGCGGAAAATACCTCGTTTGATGCCGCTCATCCGGCTGTGTTCTATTTCGGAACTTCCAAGAAAGACGCGTATGTGATGATGAATCTGTTCAGTGGTAACCGGATGCTGGAAAGCAAGGTGCTTCGTTTGTCCGATTCTATTGAGCGTTTTGAATATCCTTATAAAGAATCGTATGGCAACGGGCTTTCCGCTACTTTCTGCTTTGTGAAGGATGGTTCTGTAAATCAGCAGACGGTAAGAATGACGAAACGCTTGCCGGATAAAACATTGACAATGAAATGGGAGGTATTCCGTGATAAACTGCGTCCGGGACAGGAAGAAGAGTGGAAGCTGACTGTCAAAACCCCGCAAGGAATGCCGGCCGCAGCTGAAATGTTGGCTACCATGTATGACGCTTCGCTGGATAAGATATGGAAAAATAATCAGAGCCTGAGAATCGGATACAACCTTTCTGTGCCCGGAACACGCTGGATGGATGGCTATTGGGGAATGAACTCTTATAATTATTGGTTCCCTTCCAAGAGCCTGAAAGTAGATCCGATGGCATACGACCACTTCGTGCTTCCATTTAAATATATGCAAGCCCTTGTGTTCCAAGAGGAGTCAGTGCCTATCTACGGTTCTCGTCAGAATGCTTCATTTGCTGGCGGTGTAAAGATACGGGGACTTGCAAAAGTCGAAGCAGGTGCTCCGATGATGTCTGTCGCCACCAGTGATAAAGCTGATATTGAATTGGCCGAGGATGCCGATACCGGAGCGGGAGAAACCCTTCCTGAGGCTACCGAAGAATTGCGTACCAATTTTGCCGAGACCGCTTTCTTCTATCCGCAACTTCGTACCAATGAGCAAGGGGAAGTTTCTTTCTCTTTCACCATGCCGCAGAGCCTTACCCGTTGGAATTTCCGGGGATATGCGCATACAAAAGGAATGATGACAGGTATGATCGATGCTACTGCTGTGACCAGCAAGGACTTTATGCTGACTCCGAACTTGCCGCGTTTCGTCCGCGTGGGAGATAAAACTTCTGTAGCCGCTTCTGTGGCAAACCTTACCGGAAAGAATATTTCCGGAACGGTTAGCTTTATTCTTTTTGACCCGATGACGGAAAAGGTGATCAGTACGCAGAAACAAAAGTTCTCTGTGGAAGCAGGACGTACCACGGGGGGGAGTTTCCTTTTTATTGTTACCGATAAATACGATGTATTGGGTTGCCGTATGATTGCCGATGGTGGTTCGTTCAGTGACGGTGAGCAGCACCTCTTACCCGTACTTGTCAATAAAGCGGATTTGGTGGAGACTGTGGCCATGCCTGTTCGCGGAGAAGAAACACGTACTTTCCCGCTCGATAAGTTATTCAATAATCACAGCAAATCGGCTACCGACCGTCGTCTGACTATCGAGTTTACAGGTAATCCGGCTTGGTACGCCATACAGGCATTACCATCGTTGGGTATGCCCGAGAACAATAATGCCATCTCTTGGGCTGCCGCTTATTATGCGAATACGTTGGCTGCCTATATAATGAATTCACAGCCACGCATCAAAGCCGTGTTCGATAGTTGGAAGTTGCAAGGCGGAACGAAAGAGACTTTCCTCAGTAATTTGCAAAAGAATCAGGAGGTGAAGAACATCCTGTTGTCTGAATCTCCTTGGGTGATGGAGGCCCGGACGGAAGAAGAACAGAAAGAGCGCATCGCTACTTTATTCGATCTGAACAACATTCGTAATAGCAATATTGCTGCCTTGACCCGGTTAAAAGAGCTTCAGCAGTCCGATGGTTCGTGGGCATGGTATAAAGGTATGAATGGTAGCCGATTTATCACGAACTTTATTGTCGAATTGAATGCCCGTCTCGCTTTGCTCACCGGTAAACCGTTGGAAGGGGATGCCTTGACGATGCAGCGTTCTGCTTTCAGTTTTCTGAATAAAGAAGCGTTGGAAGAGTATAAGAATATCCGTAAAGCAGAGAAAAACGGAGAAAAGGTAAAAGGGCTCTCCGATGAGGCGTTGAAGTATCTCTACCTTGTTGCTATTTCCGGTGAAAAAATGCCGCTTGCCGATAATCAGACCGCTTACAATTACTTCTTGTCGAAAGTAGGAGAGACGCTGACCAGCCGTTCCATGACCAATAAGGCACTTGCCGCCATTGTACTGGATAAAGCAGGAAGGAAGCAGGAAGCATTGAATTTTATTGCTTCTTTGAAAGAGTTCTTGACAAAGACGGACGAACAGGGAATGTTCTTTGCTTTCAATGAGAATCCTTATACTTGGGGCGGTTTGCAGATTCCGGCCCATGTCACGGTGATGGAAGCTCTTGAACTTGTATCGGGCGACTCCTCTACGGTGGAAGAGATGAAACTCTGGCTCTTGAAGCAGAAGCAAACGCAGGCATGGGATTCTCCGGTGACTACGGTAAATGCGGTTTTTGCCCTGCTGCAACGTGGTGTCAGTCTGCTCGATAATCAAGGTGATGTACGTATTACTATTGCTAATGAGGTATTGGAAACTTTGGCTCCTGCCAAAACGATTGTTCCCGGATTGGGCTACATTAAAAAGACTTTCACTGACAAGAAAGTGGTGGATGCCCGTAAGATAACTGTCGAGAAACGGGATGCCGGTATCGCCTGGGGAGCAGTCTATGCACAGTATCAGGAAGATATCGATCAAGTGAAACAGCAAGGTAGCGAACTGAATGTAGAGAAGAAACTGTATGTGGAGCGTTTGGTGAATAATGTTCGTCAGCTACAACCGATAACAGCCGCTACGGAGTTGGCCGTAGGAGATAAAGTCGTTTCACGCCTTACGATCCGTTTGGATCGTCCGATGGATTTCATCCAATTGAAAGACCAGTGTGCCGCCTGTTTCGAACCGATCGGTACGTTATCCGGCTATCGCTGGAACAACGGTTTCGGTTATTATGTCGATATCAAAGATGCTTCAACCAATTTCTTCTTCGATGGATTGGGCAAAGGTGTTTATGTTCTTGAATATAGCTATCGTATCAGTCGTGCCGGAATGTATGAAACCGGACTGGCAACCATTCAGAGTGCATATGCACCCGAATATGTTTCTCACTCCGCTTCGATGAAAGTGACGATAAAATGATTTACACTTGAAGGCCGGTTGTATTTGTCCGGATAGACAAGTTGTATTTTGAATCAAGTGCCAATCAGTGCCGGTTACATTTTTGATGGATGTAACCGGCATTCTTTATCATCTACCCTTAATAATCCTTTCAATCCGTTCCTTTTCTCATTGAAAACTCCTACATTTGTGCTCCAAATATAATATGTAGAGCATGAAACGCAGTATATCCTTTATAATTACCCTTTTTATTATTACTTTGTCTGTCATTGCCCAACCTCGTCTCTCTTCCAATAAAGAGACACATAACTTCGGGCAGATAGAATGGAAACATCCTGTAAATGTGGAGTATACCATTACGAATACCGGAGACAAGCCTCTGGTATTGACCAATGTTACCACTTCTTGTGCCTGTTCCGTTGCCAGTTGGACAAAAACGCCCATCGCTCCCGGTGAGAAAGGAACGGTTAGTGCTACTTTTGATGCGAAGGCACTCGGACATTTTGAGAAAACTGTGGGTATTTATAGTAATGCACAACCCAGCCTTGTCTATTTGAGATTTGTAGGCGAGGTAGTGCAGGAAGTTACTGATTTTACGAAGACACATCCTTATGCTATCGGTTCCATTCGTTTGGACCGGAACGAATTTGCCTTTCCGGATGCCCATCGTGGTGAAGAACCGACTCTTACGTTTAGTGTCGTAAATCTGTCTGATCGTCCATACGAACCGGTATTGATGCATCTGCCTCCTTATCTGAAAATGGAAAAGAAACCGAATGTGGTTCTGAAGGGAAAG
>ERZ860388.785-NODE-785-length-23550-cov-3.327048_pt1 | contig 23550 bp, 13 predicted proteins | sample MGYA00509978_ERZ860388 | MGnify/ENA primary metagenome ERZ860388 (study PRJEB30046, sample SAMN00715225) | human gut metagenome | study: EMG produced TPA metagenomics assembly of the A metagenome-wide association study of gut microbiota in type 2...
GTCTCAAACACCAGTGGATTCACTTCCATCCCGGTTCGACCCCGGGTCTGGGTACAAGAATAAAAGCTAAGTATTGAACAATCAATTGCTTAGCTTTTTTCTTTTACCTAAATTTTCCCCGTACGTGTAAAAATGTAGTAGTAAGTTATTATTTTCTTTGGTTGAACATAGTAAATATACTACCTTTGAAAAGAAGTAATGCCTATTAAATAAAAAGTAATGGAACAAGAGGTTTGGCAAGAGATAGAGCAGTTATATCAAAGGTTTCAGAAACTTGGTATCAATGAAGCGGTGGACTATGATAAGTACTACCTGTATTCTCTTATCACCCATTCCACAGCCATTGAAGGCTCAACGCTTACGGAACTTGACGCGCAGCTTCTCTTTGATGAGGGGGTAACAGCGAAAGGGAAACCGCTTGTACATCATCTGATGAATGAGGACTTGAAGCAAGCGTATGAATTTGCCAAAACCGAATCCGAGCGCCTTGTACCGGTAACTCCTGCTTTTCTACGAAGATTGAATGCAACGCTGATGCACACTACAGGTAGTGTACACAGTGTAATGGGCGGTTCTTTCGATTCTTCTAAGGGCGAATTTCGCTTATGTGGTGTTACGGCTGATGTTGGTGGGTATTCTTATATGAACTATCTAAAAGTTCCTGCTAAGGTAGATGAACTTTGTGTGATTCTTCAAGAGAAGCAAAAGACGGTGAGAACTGTTCGGGAACAATATGAACTGAGCTTCAATGCCCACCTTAATTTAGTAACTATTCATCCGTGGGTGGATGGAAATGGTAGAATTGCCCGATTGCTGATGAATTACATTCAATTCTGCTATCATCTTTTTCCAACCAAGATATTCAAAGAAGATAGAGAAGCTTATATCCTTTCCCTGCGCCAATGTCAGGATGAAAGAACCAATCGGCCTTTTTTAGATTTTATGGCAGGGCAATTAAAAAAATCCCTCTCTTTGGAGATTGAGCGATTCAATGCTTCACAAAAGAGAGGGTTCTGTTTTATGTTTTAGAGGTACAAGAGCCTGTCTCTCCGCAATAAAGATTATAAATCAGGTGAATACGAGATTTACACTCTTTATTATCCCACCACACAATGTAAGCACAGGGCATTTTATATTATTTAGTCGTCCATTAAAAAGCATTTTTAACGGCATTTTTTACATCTTCTTCTTTTTTCTTGGCAGCTTCTAATTCTTCCTTCGTTGGTTCTTTTAAAAATTTAGAATTTGAAATCTGTATCTTAAATTTAAAATAATCATAGTCGCTTCCCTCAATATAACATTTTATCGACTTTATTCCATTATTTGGAGATTCTACTGTCCAACTTGTAGCCAAAACCCTTTTATCTCCTAAATTTAATGCGGTCATATTTTCACTAGTCATGAAATCAGGTTCACCATAAATATCTTTGAACTTACTAATGAGTATAACTATATTCGATAGAAATTCATCAAAATCCGATGTTCCTATATCAACCCTTACAACACTGAGTATGGAATAACCTTTTCCAATAAAGTCTGCCCATACACTTAAAGAACCTTGTAAGCCTAAACCACGGCATAAATCAAGTTCATAGTCAAGACCACCAGCCAACGAGTCATCATATCTGTCACCTCCCTTAAAGATAATACTTTTTTTTGCTTCTTTCTGAGAAATTCCAAATTTCAGGTCTCCCCAAGCACATAATGCCAAAGAATCCAACTCTTCTGGAGTGTATTGGTAGCCAACTTTATTTGTTGCAGAACTGATGGTGTCTACATATTCCTCTGATTGTTTATCTGCGGGTTTGCCATTTGTGCAACCTGCTATCAATAATGCCATACAAGCAACTCCAACGATGTGTTTCATAAAATGAAATTTATTAATACGATTTTTGTGTTTATAACTGTGAACTAGAAATTACATTGCCGTATTCATCTAACACAAACACCCAATTTTCAACGACCATTCCTCCAAAAGAATTTCTTGCTCTATACTTATGCCTTACGTTGTATGTGCCGTTGTCGTTTTTAACAACATTTGACCATTCTATGCCTTCATAGCTATCTGGGTCTTTTAGATTTCTTTTCAGATAGTTTTTAACTTGATATACAGAGCCGTCCCAAGCACTATTTTGAATCTTTGGAAGATTGGCGCGTTCTTGCATCTTCTTAGAGACCTCTTCTGATATTTGAATTGTTTTACCTGTCCATTCCTTTATCCACTTTGTTCCATGTTTAGGGGTGTTCATGAAACTAACAACAGTGGTATGAAAATTGACTTCCAAGTGAGCAACAACATTATTTTTCACCCAAAACTTATGATAATTATCATATTTTTGGGATGGAACATCATCCGTAGCATTGAATTCAGCTTTATCCCAGTCTGTCAATTTCCCATCTAAAACATTAATGACTTTGTCTATCTCTGGTGTGTCATATAAGCCAATCTCGCTTAAAATAAAAGATACTTTATCAACGATATCAGTTTGGGTATTTGGGTCACTGAAATAATTGAAGTGAGAAATCAACACAGAATCTTGTACGGCGAACTCTTTTGTATAAAGTTGATACATTGTTCCGTATTTTTGTCCTCCGTATTGTTTCCCTAATTGTTCACAATGGCTATAAAATTCTTTCTCAGAGCATCCAAGCACAAAGCCTAAAGGTGCATTCATGTCTATTTCTTCACTCTTTTCTGCATAATCGAGTAAAGTCCATGCTTCACTCATTGCTTTGTCTCGTTTTTCGACAAACAATTCTTTTTCAGATTTGCAAGAAATCTGTATCATTGAAATAATTACAATGATAATTCCGAGGATTGGTCTTTTTTTCATAATTGTATTTTTTATTTATATTCGTAATAATTACCTATAGGCTCTATTGGCTTATTAAGGATCAGTCATTATTCTTGGGGATTTATCGGGTCAATCCGAAAACCCTGTGGGTATGTTAAATATGCGCTGATAATTTGTTATACAAATTGGTTCGATAACTTTCTTTATTAAAAATGATTTTTTAGGGGAACATCAAACCCCTTTAATCCCGTTAAATCTAACTAATAATGCAACTTTAATGGGATTTGACTTCTATTGTTTACGTTCTTTATGGCTTGTTCGGACAATGTGCGTAGTTGACTTAAAATGAATTTTACTCTTTTAGCCATTTGAGACGTTTGCCCCAATCTTCCATGATTTCGGTACGCCATTTATAAATAGTTTGGGCGCCTTGAAAACCTTGCCAAAATAAATCTGATTCACTTTTATCTGTAAACCAATTTGAACCGACTTTATAGTCCGTGTTGCTTTTTCTTCCCGGCCAGATGTTTTCTACAGTGATAGCTCCTTTTTGGTTGGGAAATCCTGGAATGTCAGAGGTGATGGTATAAGGTAATGTACCGAGATAGTAAGTAGAATGACGAACAGCATAGTCACCATTCCCTAAATAATAACCTCCCCACTTTTGTTTGCCTATGGTTAAAGTCATGCATATGGAATCGGTAGGAATATCATTTTTTACAGGGCCTTTTACATGAAATTCAATAATGGAAAATACAGGTACCGTATCTTTTTCTGTCGCTGCATGGTGGAATACGGTTCGAGGGCTGTGCGTACAAAGTTCAAAACTACCTCCCCAAGATTCTTTTGTTGGGTTTTCCGGATCACCATCCAGCATATACAATAACGAAGGAGTATCTCCTAATTTAGGATTTCCTTCATAGTAGTGTGCAAAATCGGCTCCTATATATCCAGCCCCTTTTATGTATGTATCATAATATCCGGCATTATATTTGTCTTTGATCTTCTTTTGACTGGTAAACCCTCGGTAACTTACATTATTCTCAATAAACCATAGGTCGGGAAAATTTTGTACAATATAGGAATAACTGTTTATGCTCCATTTTTTGTTTGGTCCTCCAATCCAATAGATTCGGAGTTTGTTTTGAATGTCGGGAGCGTCATGAAGTGCTTGGGCGATATCTTCTAAACCTCCCCAGACTAACACCCATAAAGGACGTTTACTTTTATGACGGGCACATTTTATGATCCACTCCGATCCTTCTGTAGCCGATGTAAAACCACAATAAGGAGCAGCACCTTTTCTGCCCTGTTTGGTAATGGAACGGAGATAATCGGGAGTTGCTAACTTTTTGATGTGCTTCTTTAGCTTTGGGAAATCCTTCTCGTATAGATTGATCATGCGGAGAATTTCTTCTTTGTTTCCTTCTCCAAAGGAAGGAGAAGATATGATTCCTTCTGTATCAAACTCGTTGCTATACATAAGGAAATGCGCCATCGATTGATTGTCATCAGGGTCAGTTCCTCCAATATCTGTGCTGATAAGGATACGTGGTTTCTGCGGTACTGGTTGTTGGGCAGATACACTGGCAATGTAGATAATAATGAAAAGTGCAATAAAGAGAGTATTTTTCATGATTTTATTATTCTGTTTCATTGTATTTGAAGGCAAATATATGAATACTATTTGGAATTTGTCGTAAATAGTACTCAATATATCTTATATAGACGGTTTGGTATTTTATTGGTTACTTCCATATTGAGAATATGTTTTCAATAAGATTGTTCCGGATTCTTATTAAAGTTTTCGGTATTATACGCATCTATTAATTGAGGAACCTCTGTCAAAGATGTTTATGTACGACTTGGATGCCGGCTTAAATGTGGAGAGGGGGTATTGGTATATAACGATAGATATGAATTTGATGAAATATAGCTTTACCGTTGTGGTTGTAAAGAGGAAGTTATCTCAACGTTATTTTTTACGTTAACGCGGCATATTTCATCTCCATTGTTCGTTTCTGTGCGGACATCTGTTCGGAAACGAACGTATTCTTTAGATAGATATTCGTTGATAATCAGTAGTTTATGGTTTTTGCACAGCTCTTGACTATATAAAAGCGAAGGCGGTTGATAAAAAACTCCGCCGATAGTCAGGGGAAATCGTTAATGTTTTTCTCCATGTATTTTAAAATCAAATATCCGGATGTTGTCACAGTAGCAGCATCCGGATATTTTGGGTATAAAGAGCGATTCTCTTTGTTCTTTATTTTATTTTCTTCAATTGCTTTATTTGTCGGTTGTCTGGATCTGAATGGGCTTGCACATGTTTTTTGCATAGTCATCAATCAATTGCATGTAATAATCCCTGTCGGTAAAGTGAGAATCTGAGAGTTCCCATGCAGCATATGCATTAAATTTGTACAAGCCATTTTTGTCAGGTTTCAGTTTTACACACCAAGTTTTGAGAATATCCGAATTCTCTTGAGGGGTATCGAATGTCTCGATGTAATTATCCGAAGGTATGATGAGGCTCATACCCATATACCATTCTTTATTATATGTTTGTTTATCATGGGTACTCATTGAGACATATTGGTTGTTGTATGTTTCCAGACGTTGTGGCATGTCATTAAAATTACCTACGATACCGCTTACTAATATTGCTTCTTTAGGTAGAGGAGAGGTACTGATTTCGTTCTCGTAACCGTATTTACCGGCCCATATCGTAACCTTTTCGTGCACATTAACTTTGGTATCTTTTACTTGCCACCCATAAAAGTCGAGTTTGAAAATGGAGCGTACCGGTCCTTTGCAGACAAGTGTATAACGGGTTGAATCTATATTATCGGTAGTTTGTTCGATTGCGACTCCCATTCGTAGTAATGTATCCGGTAGTTGTACGGCTATACCTCCTAATCCGAAAGAATTGGCAGCACTCATGATGTCTCGTCCCCATTGACGGAGTACGTGATAGGTGTCACCGGGTGTTCCGTCCGGTTGTATTCCTACAGTATCCAATACGATATCAGGAATTCTTTTTCCGAATACATCTCTGCAATTGCGGCCGTCAAAATAATGGCGGAATCCCATTTTGTCGTTTTCCCAAGAAGGGCCGTCGGTTTGATAAGGGTAAGGATGGTCGGGATCTCCTCCACGGGCCAGATTTTCTTTACCATGTACCTCTGTCTGTTTTTCTTCGATTACCCCCGGACTTTTCATCTTGCCGAAATGTACATTGGTACGGTGGGAAAATACCGGATATTGTGTTTTATCTATCCATTCTACTTGTAAATTTAATGTTTCTTTTCCCTTAATATTGTACACAAATGCGAGTTCATCCCATTCTCCGTCACCGTCCAGGTCATCAAGTTGACAAGGAATATATTCCCCTTTCTGATTTTTTAGAACGGGAACGAGTGCATCATTTCGTTTTCCTAATTTTTCTCGCATGATTATTCCCGATTCATCTTGCCTGTACGAGTCGTTAGGATTATTTAAAATGATTTTTTGGATGCTTTTGTTGTCTATACAACTTTCACAGAGAAGAATTGCTAAACTGAAAGATAAGAAGACTTTTATTTTCATGTTTTTTAGATATTTATATTGTTAACTGTTCTGTCCTTTTGAGAGCTTTGTGCAAAAGTGACAATAATTTCTATAATGTTTGGGTAAAAAAAGGTTCTTATTCCGGTAGATTTGTATAACTTGTTGTTTTATTGCGATCCGAAACGTATCTTTTTGAACAAATTTACAAGGAGTTGATATGATTCTCCTATATTGTTAATCTGTTTCGGCTTATCTTTGTCACATTGCTAACAAGTTTGTTTAATCGTAATATTATGAGAAATTCTTTTAAAACCGTATTATTCTTTTGGTGTGTTTGTATATGTGGCATGTTACATATACAAGCTAAAAATTATATTGTAGATACTACTTTGTCCGTGCAACAGGGCCAGATAGAAGAGATGACACGTCAGGAGGTTTTCAATAGTATTTTGAATAACAGGCAGAAAATAACCGATGCCGTATCTTATTACCATAGTAATGATGTGTATGTATATGCCGGTTACGATTGGATTGTTACGGGTGATAGAACAAAGATGCAACGGGGTAAAAACATTATTTTGGGGATATTGGATATTTTCGATCTTATTAAAGAGGATCCTAATGCAAGAAAACAGGAGATTTCATTCTTTTCTCGTGAAAAGTTCTTTGATTCGATGCGGCTACTGCGTGAAGCCGGTATGATGGATGCGGAGTTAAAACGATTAGCGGATATAGCTATTAGCCAGATTCATATTTGTGAGGAACGGGGACCCAACAATCGTGCTGCCAATTATGCTATAGGGGCATTGGCTGCTGCCCAGCTTTATCCTAAACATCCGGATGTCCGGAAATGGCGGGCTTATGCCGAGGCTGTGTGGGATGATTGGTATGTGCCGGGTGATAGCTACGAACCGTCTTATGTCTCACATAATTTACCGCGTTTGATTGCTTTGGGTAAACGCTTAGGGAAGACGAAAGAATTGAAAAGTGACAGGCTGAGAAAAGTTTATTATCGCTATAGAGATCATATTAGTTCATCGGGATTGGCTGTTACCCCCGGTGATGGTGAACCTTATGATCAACAATCATATGTGGTGGCTTTGGCCGCCATTATGGAAGTTTGTCCTGACCCTACAATTTTATGGGCATTGAAAAAGGCATATCTGGCGGGAAATATGAAAACAGGGCGTTTGCCCGAAGATGCTTTTGAAAAAGCGTATCCGCAATATGCACAGAGTGAAGTGAAAGTACCTGATGTAAAGTCGGCTATTCAATGTATTTTCCCAGATACTTATCAGCGTCCCGACCGGTTGATACTGGCGCCGTCTCGCCAAGAAGGTGCACCTTTCGCTCAATTCTGGATTCAAGACGACTGTAATATGTTGTATCATGGCGGTGTATCGGATACCCGTGGGGACCTAACCCATTATGAAGCTGACGGTGTATTGCTAATTGCAGATCGCGGGCGTTACGAATGGCCTGCATGGAACAATACGCTCTTAGTATCCGAACCCGATGCTCAATACCCATTTCGTGAGACTTCCGGTGTGTATTCGGGACGGTGGTACCGTTCTTCGGCTAATTTACGGGTAGTGAGAAGTTATATGCCTTCTGCAAATTATGTCTATAATGAGCATAAGTCTATTCCACAGCATTTTGCCTTAACCGATGCGAAGTGTCCTTTAGGCTTTATGTGGGGCAATCCGGAAGCTCCCGATGGTAAAAACGATTTGCTGGATTTGCAAGAAGTGAAGATCGAGTTTGCACTTCTTCCTGCTGCCGGTGAAAGATCGGTTGGAAAGGTTTTTCCCGGTCGTAATTGGTTCGGAGCTTATGAGTACAGAAATGTTTGTCCTTCCGATGTTCCCGTAGATATATATATTAGTGGCTTGTTTGTTGCCGGCAAAAATGGGGAGAAAGAGTTGATATCTTTGGATGAAATAACAGATGCTATGGCATTTACTTTTATTGCTCCTGACAGTACACAGGCTTTTCCGGAGACTCTTCTTCCGGAAGAAGATTATAAAATAGTAACCGACATTGAGACAGGAAAGAAAGTTTTGCGCTTGACTACCCGTTATGGGAGGACTGTGCTTCGAATTAAGCTTGGTCATCGTTTTAATTTAACCGATGATTATAGTCGTATAGGGCTTTCTTATAAATATGTAACTCCGGTGGAGGGTTGGACTCGCGTACCTATCCAAATCGGGATAAATAAAAGTAATGTTCAATATAATCTTCGATTAGATCGTCAGCAGGGAGGAATTCTGACGGATGCTCATGCCGGTAGTAAGGGGGGAGACAGTTACGGAATGGTTAACTACCGTGCTATCTGGACTCCTGACTCCGAATGGAAGCGTCAGATGATATTGACGGAAGAGGGAGTGTTGCTTGTTTTGGATGAATTTAAACCCGGTAAATCGGCTGATGGGCTGGTTGGAGGCCCTGTTTGGCATTTACCGTCGGCACCGGTTTGTGGTAGTTTGCGTTCTCGGCATTCTGTTGGTGAAACAGCTGACTGGTTTGATGCTTCCATCAAACATTTTCCGGAAGAAACCAGGGCTTTCACAAACCGGTATAATGAGGAGAGTAAACATCTTTTTATCACTTTTTTATCAGAACTTGGTTTTGAGAATGGGGTACAATATCAACCTCGGCATTGGAATACGGATGATTATGCGGTTTATAGTAAAAATCGTTTCCGGGATGGCAGAATTGTGCGCTGGTTATCGGTAATGATACCTCACGATACTGGTATATCTGCACGGAAAGTGGCTGATGCCCTTAAAATAGAGCAGGATGAAGCAAGGGGGTATCAGGTGATTCTTCGTTTAAATGATTCCAAGTTCAAGGTCGCTAAATTGTGTATCAATCTACAGCCAAACGGAGAATGGAGTGTGGAACGTTGAGTTCAGAATTTAGTTAAGAATGTGTGTTGAAGCAATAAAATATATATATTTGGGGTTTTATAAGGCGTATACTCATTTATCACTTGTATCAGGAAGATGAAGAACATTAACATCAATCGTTTTTGGATTATTTTTAGTTTTCTTTGTTGGCCGATTGTATTTGCTCATCATGCTTGTGGGGCGGATTATTCTTTTAAGAATCTTACGGTAGCAGACGGGCTTTCTAATAATTCGGTGAAAGCCATTTACCAGGATTCTTTGGGATTTATTTGGTTGGGAACAAAAAATGGACTTAATCGGTTTGACGGATACGAATTCAAAACTTATTTCAATCATAATGATGAGTTTGTCGGACAGTCGAATGATGTGGTTAATATCTCTCCTGATTCCCTTGGAAATATGTGGGTAGGTACTTTCAACGGTGTTATGCTCTTCAATCCCTATACCGGTACATTTAAAGATTTATCGACTACCTATCAAGGGGAATTACCCAGGGGGGTGGTTGTAGATGTTTGGATTGAAAAAGATTGCGTCTGGGTCGGAACTAAGACCGGCCTGTATCTCCTTAAAGGTGGAAAAAGTGTCTGTATCGAGTCTTTGCGTGGGAGATATATCAATACAATGTCTTTCGACGGAGATCATTTACTTCTGATTGATATTGTTCAATATGGACTTGTGGAGTTTGATACGAAAACACAGGCTATTATCCCGTATATGGAAGAAACACGAGAACGTCCCACTCTTTCAAAGATCTTTCGTGATAGTAAAAATCGGATTTGGGGTGCATCCGATTTAGATAATCTTTTTATGATCGATACGATACAACGTAAATTAAAAAAGATCAATACTCATTCGGTGGTAAGAAGTGGATATAAGCAGGCACAGATACACGACTTGCTTGAATACAATGATTCTACCTTTCTTTTGGCTACAGACAATGGATTGTATACCTTGAGTACCTGTTATTCTTTTTCCGTCCATACTCCATTAGAAATTTTCCCCTACGAATTGGTCAAGGTAAACCGTCAAATGACTTTATTTAAAGACCGTCAAGGATCTTTGTGGGTAGGCACTTTCAACGAAGGTGCCATGCAGTTCAATTCCAGTAACATTAATTTTCGCTCCTATAAGCTGATTGGCGAAGATGGTAATACGAAAATTCCGCTTCGTGTTGTGGGGCGTTTGACAGAATATCGGAAACAAATATGGGTGGGTTGCAATACCGGTATCTTTTCGATTGATCTGCAGACAGGCGTATTACGTCGGATGAATTTGGAAGAGCAGATCGAAGAATTGGATGCCAACTCCGAACTATATTATGTATATCGGCTTTCAGAAAATCAGATATTGTTTTATCTGTTGAATCACGGTACTTTCAGCTTGAATCTGGATACACATAAAGTCACTCGCTTTGATATTGATTTGCCGGGAATATCTCAGATACGGGCCCTTGCTCGTGATGTGGATGGAAATTTGTGGATTGCCCAGGATGAATTGTCTATATTTGATGTGAATCGGAAGAAAAATACTGTTGATCTGTCCACCAACTATGATGGTACTACACGATTTATGTATACTCAAGATATTATTCCTTATAAAGAAGGCATGTTGATTGGTACGCGTACCAGGGGAGTGTGGCATTTTCCTCGGAACCAACAGGACGAATTGAAGTATTTTAAAGGAGAACCTTGGGGCGGTAAAGAACTGGAAAATAAAAATGTGAGTGTTCTTTATGAAGATAGCGATAATAATATCTGGGTGGGAACTTATGATTCCGGTTTGTATTTTTGTGATTTGAAGAATCAGAATATGATTCATTTTTCCGAATGGAATTATTTGGTGAATAATACCATCTGTGATATAATACAAGATAGAAAGACCGGTACTATGTGGGTTGCTACTTTAACAGGAATTTCGCGTATAACTTCTCAGAAAGAGGTACTGAATTATACTTCAGAAAACGGATTTCCGATGGAAGAATTGTCTGCCCATTCCTTTTTGGAAGCATCGAATGGAAATATTTTTGTCGGAGGTAAAAATGGGGTTGCGGAATTTCTATTGGATAATTTATATCAAGCGTCAAATGTGGATTTGCAGGTGCGTATTTCGCAAGTCGAAACTTTAAATTCGCTGACCAGTAATAACCATATGCTTTTGACTGCTCCCGGATCACTTGACAAGATAGAATTGAATTATGGAAATTCTTCCGTTCAAATCAAATTTTCGGCGATGGACTATATTCATTCGGCGGGAGTGAAATATGCCTATCGGCTGAAAGGATTGGAAAATGAATGGAATTATATAAACCGGAATGAAGCGATGTATACAAACTTGCCGGCCGGTATATACACTTTTCAAGTAAAGGCGTGTAGTAGTGATGGGGTATGGGGGAGTCTGGTGACAGATATGCTTTTAACCGTTCATCCTCCCTTGTGGTTGACTGTATGGGCTAAAATAGTATATGCATTATGTGTATTGGCATTTATTTATTTTATCCTGCGTTACTACTATATAAGGAAAACCGATAAATACCGGTTGAAAATAGAAGAGATGGAGAAAGAGAATATTGAGCGGAGCTATAAGATGAAATTGGAACTGTTCACTAATTTTTCTCATGAACTTCGGACTCCGTTAAGTTTGATAAAGGGGCCTTCGGAAGATTTATTGCATGATAAAGATCTGCCACAGAAATTTATTTATCCGGTAAGTCAGATCTGCAAGAATTCCAATCGCCTTTTGTTACTTGTCAATCAATTGATGGATTTCAGAAAGTTGGAGCATGGTGCCATGCAATTGAACCTGACCAATGTAAATATGGTGATGTTTATGACAGAGCGCATCGACAGCTTTTCCGAACTGTTGAATAAACGGGATATCTCGATCCGTTACACAAACGATTATTATGGTAATGACTGGTGGATTGATGCGGATTTGATGGAAAAGGTGATTTTTAATTTATTATCTAACGCTATCAAGCATTCGAAAGACGGTAGTGTCATCAAAGTGGTTTCTGCTGTGAAAGGTGAAAAGCTTTTGTTGTCAGTACAGGATTTTGGTGAAGGAATCTCTTCGGAAAATTTGGATAAGATTTTCGATCCTTTCTTCCAGGTTAAGCAGGGAAGCATGTCCAATTTGTTTGGGAGCGGTATCGGTTTGAATCTGGCAAAGTATGTGGTCGGTCTGCATCATGGTAAAATCTGGGCTGAAAGCACGGTAGGACAAGGCACGATTTTCTTTATAGAGCTGACTCTCGGAAAAGAACAGTATGTGGACGACAATGCCATTTATGTGGATGAAGCGGTTGTGAATCGGATTCCGGAGATAGAGAAAGAGAGTGTGAAACCGATTGCTGAATTTCCGGTTGTGAGAGAGAAAACGGGTGATGAAATAGATTCTGAAGAAGAGGTAGTTGTATTGATCGCCGAAGATGACGAAGATTTAAGAAACTATTTGGTGAGTCAGCTCAAGGGGACTTATCGTGTATTGGAAGCGGGCGATGGGAAGATTGGATTGGAGTTGGCGTTGGAGAAATTGCCGGACATTATTATCAGTGATGTGATGATGCCGAATATGACAGGACTGGAATTTTGTGAACAAGTGAAAAATAATCCGAAATCAGCGCATATTCCATTTGTTATGTTAACGGCAAAAGTAATGGAAGAACATATCCAGGAAGGATATTCGATGTTAGCTGATGACTATGTTCTGAAACCTTTCAGTACTATTGTTCTGAAAGCAAAAATACGAAGTATCATTAAAAACAGGATGCAGCTCCGGTCATTGTTTGGTGCGAAGATGGCAGCAGTCGAAGTGACTGTACCGGAAATAGCGGCAACAGATCCTTTCATGGAGAAGTTGATTGATCTGATAAAGTCGAAAGCTACCGATCCGGAATTACAAGTGAGCGATCTGTATGAGGAGATGGGATATGGGAGGGTGCAGTTTTTCCGCAAAATAAAGGCTGTCTCTGGTATATCGCCCAATAAATTGATAGTGGATATCCGGATGAAAATGGCAGCGGATATGCTTCGGGGAAATCAGTATACGATTTCAGAGGTGGCTTATCAGACCGGTTTTTCCGATCCTTCTTATTTCTCCAGAGTATTTAAGTCTGTATTTCAGATTACCCCTAAAGAGTTTCAGAAAAAACAGGGAAAAGGTTGATGCTTGTCAATAATGTTTTTTGGGGTATTATTGACCGACAGCGAGATTTGTTTTTATCGTTTATTGAATGAATGGAAATTCTTAGAACCTATTTAAATTTTCCTTTTAAAAGAAAGTTAGGTGAAATTTAAGCAAATTATTGGTGTTTGCTTTTGAATCGGTTTAAAAAATCTTCGAAGAGTAGTAGTCTTTTAGAGAAGAATATTTAGATGGACTCTCGTTTGTTGTCTGTTTATCTATTCCTATGTGCTGACCGAGTGATACAAAAATCCTATACTTGATATGATTTTAATAATCAAAGGATTATTTGTGATGTTTGTACAAATTTAAAGGAAATTGAAACGATTTTCATAGTGGTGTTTTGAGAACACGCTTACATTTGTCCCATGAATTTTATCTCCATAATACGTATGGAAAGCATATTAGCCTGTTGCAGTTTAGAAAATCGAATATTATTATAAACCAAATAAAATCAATAATTAATTTAAGTATGCAAAAACACATTTTGTTAACATGCTCTAAAGCTGTATGGATAGTAGTTTTATTCTTCTTCTGTAATGTGGCTTGGGCACAGAACAAGGTTACCGGGATTGTGACCGATCCGGCCGGAGAACCTGTCATCGGAGCTAATATTGTGGTAAAAGGGACAACGACGGGAACCATCACGGATATCGACGGGCGTTTTTCTATTAATGCACCGGCCAATGCTTCATTAGTTGTTTCATACATTGGTTATCTCAATAAAACGGTAACCGTTTCCGGAAAACAGAATTTAAAAATTATTCTAACGGAAGATAGTAAATCTTTGGATGAAGTAATTGTTATCGGTTATGGTAGTGTAAAAAAGCAGAATTTGACATCGTCCGTATCGAAGATAACGAATGAGGCAGTACAAGAGCGTCCTATCGCAACGTTAGGAGAAGCATTGGCAGGAAATCTGGCAGGGGTACGTGCGCAGAGTACGAGTGGAACTCCCGGAGAAGAGTTGCAGATACGTATTCGTGGCGTAAATACAATTAATGGCAGCAGCGATCCATTGTATGTGATCGATGGTGTACCTTCCGAGAGTATGAGTGGATTGAATCCGTCGGATGTGGCCTCCATACAAGTGCTGAAAGATGCATCTGCTACTTCTATTTACGGTGCACGTGGTGCAAATGGAGTAATTCTTATTGAAACAAAACAAGGTAGCGGTACACCGGCTATCACTTTTGATGCCTTTTATGGATTGCAGGATCCTGAGAAATTTGTGAGCATGATGGACTCTAAAGAGTGGTTGGCATATAACATCTGGAAAAGGAATAACGACCATCTTCGTAGTGGCGGTTCGATGAGTGATCCTATGAGTGCCCGTGCAGATGGCAATAAAATACCGGATGAATGGCTCGATCCGGATCTGGCAACTACCGATTGGCAGAAGGCTATTACACAAGTGGCTCCTGTACAAAGTTACCAGGTGTCTGCATCGGGAAAGCATAAATTGGGTACTATTTATTTCTCGGGAGGGTATTATGATCAAAAAGGTATTATTAAAGAGACCTACTATAACCGTATAAATTTTCGTTTGAACGGTACATTGAATATTTCGGATCATGTAAGAGTCGGTTTGAGTATTGCGCCTTCCAAAAGCAAACGGGATAATAAAGAGGCTCAAGGCAAAGAGACGGTTATTCAGCATGCATTGATGCAAGCTCCTATTGTGAAGCTGGATGAGGCTACGCGTGATTGGGGATACCCAAATCTTGGTATCACTGTATATCCAAATCCGGTAGAACGGCTGAAAGAAACAGTTGATTTGACTGTACAAACTAAACTGCAGACATCGGCTTGGCTGGAGGTTACTTTTATGAAAGGACTTGTTTTTAAATCTCAGTATAGTTATGACTATGATGGTAGAGTTTATGAATATTATGTTCCGGGCAATGTGACTTATAATAATAATAACGTAACTATCGGAAAGAGTAATTCTATCAGCAACGATGGCTGGTCTATCCAGAATACATTGACGTATGATGCTACTTTTAAGAATATACATTCTTTGAATGTCATGTTGGGCCAGAGTGCGGATGCTGCCGATAAATACCGTATAGATGCCGAAGCTACCGGATGGCCGTTGGAAAATATTTCTACTTTGAATGTGGCTACGTTGGCAAAACGGGCATCTACTGAAAAATATCAGGTACGTACGGCTTCTTTCTTTGGTCGTGTCAGCTATAACCTGAAAGACAGATATCTGTTTAATGCTTCTCTGCGTAACGATGGTTCTTCCCGCTTCGGAGCTAATAATCGTTGGGGATGGTTTCCTTCTTTCTCTGCCGGTTGGAAGCTCAACGAAGAGTCTTTTCTGAATTCGGTGAAATGGATCTCGTTGTTGAAATTGAGAGGTTCGTGGGGTAAGTCCGGTAATGACCGTATCGGTTATTATGATTATTTGTCGGTATTGACAACAGATAATTCTGCTTTTGGCAATGCGCTTCAAGCCGGTATGGCACCGAAGAATATAGGTAATAAAGACTTGAAATGGGAGAGTACGGCAAGTCTTGATTTGGGTTTCGATTTCTCAGCTTTCAATAACCGGTTACAATTCAATTTTGATTATTATATTAATAAAACGGATAACTTGTTATTCAATCTTCCTACTCTTCTGACAAGTGGATACGAGAATATTCGAACTAACTTGGGCTCTATACAAAATAAAGGATGGGAGTTGGATATTACGAGTCATAACTTGACGGGAGCTTTTAAGTGGTCTACTTCTTTAAATTTATCCGGTAATAAGAATAAGGTATTGGATATGGGCGGTATTGAGAGTTTTACCGATGCCATGTGGGATGGTAAATTTATCACCCGGGTAGGTGGTCCTGTCTCTCAGTTCTATTGTTATCGTACGAACGGTATTCTGACTGCGGATGATTTTGAAAAGAAAGCTGACGGGACACCTGATGAAAGTAAACCGCTTGTACCGATTTATACAGGACAAAGAATCGGTAATGTGAAGATGGTAGATCAACCGACGAAAATGGTAGACGGACAAATGGTGGGCGATGGAGTGATCAATGAAGATGACCTTGTGCCTTATGGAAATAATATTCCCGATCTGATTTATGGTATTACCAACCGCTTCTCTTATAAGAACTTTGAATTGAGTGTGCTGATACAGGGGCAGATCGGAGGAGATGTTATGTTCCTCGGACAGCGTTCACTCGACTACGGTTCACCTGGGGTTAACCAGTTCTCACATTGGGTACGTTGCTGGAAACCTGATTATAAGGCTCTTTATGGTGACCGGGGTGATCCTATCCCCTACTATTTGGGAGTAGACATGTCTTGGGACGGTACGACACCCAATATTTACAATCGTAATTCGACTTATGAAAACAACTCGGATTTGCGTATTTATGATACTACTTATTTGAGAATAAAGAACATCACCTTTAGTTATACATTGCCGGAGGATTTGTTGAAGAAATCATTCTTGAAGAAGGCTAAAGTATACGTGTCATTGGATAATGTCGCCACATTCGATAATTATCCGGGTGTGTCTCCCGAAACTAATAGTTATGGTAATTCTACTACAAGAGCCGGAGTGGACTATAGTACTTATCCGATGAGTCGCAAATATACGTTGGGTGTAAATCTTGTATTCTAAATCTAATATTAAAGTAATGAAAATTATGAAGCAATTTGTATATATATTATTATCATCCGTATTGTTTACATTGGTTGGTTGCGACAATTTCCTTGATATCACTCCGCAATCGAATTATACGGTAGAAGAGGGGTATAAGAATGAATCTGATTTCCGGCAGGCCATGTCAGCCGTTTATGGTAAACAGCAATTGCTCTATAACACCAATTCATGTTGGTTTATGTATATCAATCATCGCAGTGATGATTCTCGCAATGCAAATAACGTCGGCCGGTTTATTGATTCGTCAAATGAAGCAATCTGGGCTACAGCTTGGAAAATTTACTGGTCGATAATCGATCGTTGTAATCTTATTTTAGATAAGATAGACAGTGCGGAGTTTACAGTGGAGGAGAATCGTGACTATATAAAAGGAGAAGCATACATTTTACGTGCTTATGCTTATTGGAGTCTTGGATGGCAATGGGGTGGCATGCCTATTGTTACGCGGTCGATGACCTTGGATGAACTGAGGAAAATTCCACGTTCTACTCAAGAAGTTACTTTTGGTCAGGCTATTGATGATTACAAACATGCTATCGAGTTATTACCGGAATCATGGGATTCTACTAATAGCGGGCGAGCTACACGTTATGCAGCAGCAGGAATGTTAGGTCGGCTATATATGTTTCAAAAAAACTTTGGTGAAGCAAAGAAATATTTGGAGATGGTAGTTAAACAAGAACCTCGACTTTACGCGATGGAGAGTAGATATGAAGATTGCTTTATCGATTCCAAAGACAATAGTAAGGAGCGTGTATGGGAGGTGCAGTTTATCGGTGGACAGGTTGGTGAGGGAAATTCATTTATTACAGGTTTTATTCCAGAGAAACTGACATTGCCCAATACAGCTTATCAAGCTCCTTTCACCGGATATAGCGGTAACATGAGGGCTTCGGAAAATATGTGGGAAGCTTATGAGACTTCTCCGAAAACAGACAAGCGGAAAGCGCTTTCTGTGGTGACTTATGTCAAAGTGAATGGTACATATGATATGAAATCCAAACTTATTTTGAAGTATTGCAAATGGGATGCTTATACTCCGAAAGAGAAAAATGATTGGGCAAACAATCTTCCTATTTTACGTTATACTGATGTCAAAATGATGTATGCCGAAGCATTGAATGAATTGGAATATAATGGTGATGCCAATAGCGAACCTTTCAAGATATTGAACGAAGTTCGTGCACGTGCCGGATTGGATGGATTGACGCCCGTAGAATTATACGATCGAGAAACATTCCGCAATGCTATTATACAGGAGAGGAGGGTAGAATTTGCTTTTGAGGGGCTTCGCTGGTGCGATTTGATCCGTTGGGGTATTGCCGTATCGACTATGAACGATCATTTTATGCATCGTGACGAAGGTTCCGGCCAATATAAAGTAAAAGATTATCAAATTCTGCTTCCGATTCCTTTTGCCGAAATGGCTGCTTACAATGATCCTGATATCATGTGGCAAAATGAAGGGTATTAATCAGTCTTACAATTATTTATTTTAAAATATATTTATTATGAAAAAACATTGGTTTGTTTTGTTAGCCATTGCTATGCCTTTCTGGAGTCAGGTGCAAGCAAAAAAAGTGTATGTTAAATTGAGTGATGACACCGAAGCATGGAGTTATGTCACACAAGATGATAATAATATGGTTGTAACGATCTCTGACGGGAAGTTCAATGGTATTTTGGGAAACATTCTTGCCGGTGATGTGGTATGGGTAGCTAAGGGAGTATATCAACTTACGGGTTCGGTGAATGTGAACGGAGAACGTGAAGGTGCAAAAATCTATGGTGGTTTTAAGGGGGATGAGACCTCTTTGGAACAACGTTCTTTGATAGATTGTGATGAAAATGGTATTGTGGAACCTTGGGAATTTGAACATGAAACTCGCTTTGTGGGAAATACAGAAGCAGAACCAAGCTATCGTATGTTTACGATAAATGCGGCCGGTGATGTATTGGACGGAGTAACGATTTGCGATAATACGAATGTTAATGACCATGGTGTCGGAGCATTTTTGAAAAATGGTGCTGTGCTGAGTAATTGTATCATACGAAATATTAAGTCGGCGGCAAATAAAAACAGTGCAGTTAACGGTACTGGAGTTTTTGTAGATGGTAATGGCTTGATTAAAGCCTGCTTGATTGAGAATTGCGAAAACTATAATGAGCATGAGAGCGGATCGACTTATGGTGGCGGTGTCAATATAAGTGGTAAAACAAGTGTTATTAGCAACTCTGTAATCAGAAATAACCACGTTATCTCTTCAAAGAATGCGTTAGGTGGGGGTGTTTTTGTAAATGCTGGGGCTACAATGGAAAACTGTGTAGTGTTCAATAACTCGGCCGATTACCGTGGTGGCGGTATCTATGTACATAGTGGCGGTGGTCAGTTATACAATGTGACAGTTGCCAAAAACATGGGTGCTCAAGCCGGTGGTGGTATTTTTGCCAACGGAAGATCTGTTATTTACAATTCTGTATTTTGGGGAAATGTGAATCAACAGGGAAATGCCAATAGCATCAATTTGAATCAGGCGGGATTTGTGGAAACTACCGCTTACTGTGGTGAACAGGGTGCAGGGATATGGATGGAAAACAAGAATCTGAATGAATCTCCGGTTTTGTATCAGTTCATTGAGCTAAATGATCTTACAGAAGAAGTGACGGAAGGACTTGCTCCTCGCTTTATACGTCCTACGGTAGAACCGGGCATTGGTTATGAATTCCTTGAGGGGACTTTGGAAGCTATTGCAAAGGCGAATTGGGGGCTTTTGCCTAATTCTGATTTGATTGATAAAGGGGTAAATTCCATACCGGATTATACTATTTCTGCAACTGATATGTGCGGCAACTCTCGTCCGGTAGGCGACAAATACGATTTGGGAGCTTATGAATTAGGGAGTGGCGCTACGGGGTTTGTGAACAATATACAGAGTGATGGTAAATCATATACATTTGACATATGTAGTAACGGCGTTACCGTTAAGGGAATCGGGAAACTGGCAAAAGTACAAGTTTACAGCGCTACGGGTGTACTACAGAAAACTCTTAGTATGAGAAATGGTGAGACAATCGCTTTGTTCGAACGTGGCGTTTACCTTCTTTCGATTGCCGAAGAGGGTATCGTACAGTCTGCTAAAATTGCATTTTAAAATCTCAGATAAATAAAGAATAAGCTAATGAAGAAGTACTCGATTGGGTTTATTGTGGTTTGCCTCTTGATGGGTATCGAAAGCAGGGCACAGTCCATGATTTCGGGAGATACTTATGAGAAGAGGTGCGATGCTATGATTCAATACATGGCAAAAGCTACTTCTCCGACAGGAGGAGACCCTAAATATACGGGACCTTATTATTTTGCACGTTTGTATTTGAATTATGACAAGAACCGGGCAATAACAAATTTAGAAGCTATGTACGATAAGTACATAGCCGATCCGGACTTATACTACAACTCTTCGGGTTCCGGAGTGGAGTTCTATGCTCATGCTACTTTGCACGGTTATCTGCTGACTAAACAAAACATGACGGAGTCATTGAAAGCAAAGATTAAGACATTCCTTCAATTGGGGGATTACAATTCTAAAGGAATTACGCTTAATCTGGATATGATGCGTTATACGGTTGGTTTTTTGGCTACCGAACAATGGAGCGATTTTACCGATAGATATGGACGGACGACTCAGCAGATTCGGGATTATAACCGTCCCAGATTGCTTAATTGGCTGAATAAGTTCTTTCATAATAATTGTAGTGAAGTCGACGCGTTTATTTATTTCTCCACGAACATGATGTATGTCAGGATGCTGGCGGAGTTTGCTCAGGATGAAGAGGTTAACCGGAAAGCCAATGCGGTCTATCAACAGATGATTGCAAGTATGGTTTCAGCTTGGAATCAAGGACTTTATGTGGCCAATCCGCCTCGTTGTAAAGGATGGGAACAGTTGTATACCGGTGCCCGGGCATCCAATTCGAATATAACTGCTTTAGCGTGGCTTTATTTTGGAAACAGGGATAATAAATATCTTTTTGTTCCGGGGATGACGGTGAGTAATAATACGGCCAGTGCTAATTTCTGGTTGGCTTATAAGCGTAATGTTGCACCTGATCCGTCTTTATTGCAAGTTTATGCATCTAAATCGTATCCTTATGTATATACCAGCTATATTAATGATATCAACGTTAATGCTTCTAACAAGGATGTACTGAATTGGGAACGTTTTAAGTACACATACCAGAGCAATAATTACGGGTTGGCAACTCAGACTGAGATACCTTATAACTTGTCGAAAGCTACTTCGTGTTATGCTTATAAAGAGACAAAACGTACCTATCTGGCTTGGCAGAGTGATGTGGTGGAAAGTGTGTTTTCTGTATGTCAGGACAATCCCGAGCGTCCCACGGATAATGTAAATGCCAATATTGAAGGTTATGGAGAAAATCCTTATCAGCGGGTGATGCAGTATCATAAGACAGCTTTGGGAGTATATAATGTTCCGAAAAGTTATATTCAAGGCAAACGTTACCGGATTTATGTCCCTTTCAGCAAAAAAGGTATAAAAGAACGGATAGAAGCTGATGGATGGGTATTTTGCCATGCAGGTACGATGCTTTTTGCCTTCAAGACATTAGAACCTTATACGTGGGAGTCGACAGATTTTGTTGTTCAGAATCATGATGTTTTAACCTTACAGGATGTCTCTTGTCGGAAAGGAGCGTGGATACTTGAAACGAGCGAAATAGAACCGGAATATAAAGCTGCTACTCGAAGTGAAGAGCTGGAGTTGTTTAAAAATGCCGTTATTGCAAAAACAAGTATAGAAAAAGTTGAATATGAGGGTGAAAAGCCGACAGTGAAATACACATCACTTGATGGAGATGTATTGCAATTGCAATTCTTCCCTCCTACTGAAGCATATCAGGATAACTATAAGGTCAATAATGTTCCGTTGGTGCTTTCTGATGAATATCTGTTCAACAGTCCTTATGTGCAGCAAAAAAACAATTCGGATGAACTTTTTTTGTACAATAAGGGAGTACTTGAAAAGACAATCTATTGGAACGACCAGCATGGGAGTGGATTTGGGACTTGGAAGGAAAAGGCTTCTTATAGCCTTTTCCCGAATCCGGTAAATCATTCAATGACTCTTTCGTTTCCGGTAGAAGATACTCCTACGCAGATTTCTGTAATGGATTTGAAAGGGGAGGTTTTACGGTATTGGACGATAAGTGATGATTGTAACGGAGCAGTTACTCTGCCTGCATCGGATTTGAATCCGGGTATGTATCTTCTCCGTATAGACAGGTCTGATAGAGCAGCGCATGTATTGAAGTTTTTTAAAATTTGATAGATCATTTAAGGATGAAAAGAAATATATTTTATTGGGTATTAGCGATAATGATTGTATCTTCGTGTTCAAAGAGAGAGGTTGACTATTTTGATAACTTGCCCGAAGAAGCTGATCCGGTTAAGATAGGTTTGAAGGTAACGAATCGTTTTTTGGCGCAAGGGCATTCCCAGTATGGAAGTCCTTTGCGGATAAATGAGCCACGTACACAGATTACCTATCCTGATGTTTGCACATGGCTTGGCGGTTTGTGGTTTGCCAAGGAAACCGGTGATAAAGAACTTACCGATAGATTGATTGCCCGGTTTGAACCTTTGTTCACTACAGAGTCTCATTTACAGCCGAAGCCGAATCATGTGGATAATAATGTGTTTGGTGCATTACCTTTAGAGTTGTATTTGCAGACGGGTGAAGAACGATATAGGACTTTGGGGATGAAATATGCCGATTCCCAGTGGACATTGCCCGAAGGGTGGAACTTAGAATCTCAGGATAGTTGTAAAAGTGGCATGTATGGCGATTTTGCAGATGCTGATATTTTTCAGGCTCAGCAGAAAGAATGGGCAGATAAAGGATATTCTTGGCAAACCCGCTTTTGGCTGGACGATATGTTTATGATTACTACCATTCAGGCACAAGCCTATAGGGTTACTAAAGAGCGGAAATATATTGATCGTGCGGCTCGTGAAATGGTACTTTATCTCGATTCTATCCAACAACCTTCGGGGTTGTTCTATCATGCCCCTACTGCTCCTTTTTGTTGGGGGAGAGGGAATGGTTGGATGGCCGTCGGTATGGCCGAACTGTTGCGTATCTTGCCGGAGGACAATCCGGATCGGATGGAAATTCTGGAGGGATATCTTAAAATGATGTCGCGTCTGAAAGAGATGCAGAGCGGGGAAGGCATGTGGAGACAGGTAGTTGATGATGCTTCGATGTGGGAAGAAACCTCTGGTACGGCCATGTTCACTTATGCGATGATTGTTGGAGTGAAAAATGGTTGGCTGAATAATGATGAATACGGTCCGGTTGCCCGTAAAGCATGGATAGCATTGGCTTCTTATGTTAATGAGGAAGGTGATGTGGAAGCTGTA
>ERZ860388.795-NODE-795-length-23363-cov-3.311696_pt1 | contig 23363 bp, 14 predicted proteins | sample MGYA00509978_ERZ860388 | MGnify/ENA primary metagenome ERZ860388 (study PRJEB30046, sample SAMN00715225) | human gut metagenome | study: EMG produced TPA metagenomics assembly of the A metagenome-wide association study of gut microbiota in type 2...
ACATGAATAAAAAGCAGCCACTCCCGCGACTACCGTCAACACCTTGCGAATAAACAACTTTATATTATAAGATCTTTTACGTAACATGATGCAAAAATAAAGGTTCTCAGAGAATAAATACTATACTTTACACTAATTTAATGAAAAATCGGGCAAGACCGCAACAAGCATCACTCAACTGTCATTATTTACCAACAGATGCGACATTTGGAACGAAGTCTCTATTAATAAGAGAAAAACATAGTTAAAAAAGCGAGCATCATAGAACATTCTTACAAGAATTTAAAGTACTTTTGCAGCGAAAACTGAAAAAGCGCATTTCGGTTTTCCCCTTCCATCCTTATGCATTACTATGAGCACACAAATTTGTAGAAATTTATCAATAAACACTGAATATAGAAGTATGAAAAGTAGAATTGTATTATTCGCATTTTGTTTGACCCTCTTGTCGAGCTGTGGCAAAAAGGGTTTTGACATGGGAGGAGCTCCGGAATGTGCAGTGCAAACCCTGCAACCCGCAACAGTCAATCTGACCAGTTCTTATCCGGCTACTATTAAAGGAAAACAAGACGTAGAAATTCGTCCCCAGGTATCAGGTTTCATCACCAAAGTTTGTGTAGACGAAGGTTCTATGGTACGCAAAGGACAGGTATTGTTCATCATCGATCCTACGCAATACGAAGCTGCCGCACGTTCGGCCAAAGCAGCCGTAGCAACTGCCGAAGCTGCTGTAAGTACACAGCAGATCACTGTTGACAATAAACGTGCTTTGAACAAGAAAAATATTATCAGCGACTATGATCTGGCTATGGCCGAAAACTCGCTTGCATCAGCCAAAGCACAATTGGCATCGGCAAAAGCACAACTTATCAGCGCAGAACAGAACCTCGGATTTACCAACGTAAAAAGTCCTTCCGACGGTATTGTCAATAATATCCCTTATCGTTTGGGAAGTTTGGTAAGCCCCTCGATCGCTACCCCGCTGACTATTGTTTCAGATATTACCGAAATGTACGTCTATGCTTCTCTGACAGAGAAAGAACTCTTGGAATTGGTACGTAAAGACGGTTCGCAAAGCGCTGCCGTAGAGACCTATCCCGAAGTACAACTCCAACTTTCAGACGGAAGCACTTATGATCAAAAAGGAAAAATAGAGACTATCAGCGGTGTAATCAATGCAAACACAGGCGCAGTCAGCATTCGTGCTACTTTCCCGAACAGCAACCACCTGTTGAGAAGTGGCGGTATGGGTAATCTCATCATCCCTTACCACATGGAAAACGCTCTTGTTGTTCCGCAAAAGGCAACGACAGAAATACAAGATAAGAAATTTGTATTCCTGCAACAACCGGACAATACGGTTAAGATGAATGAAATCACCATACTTAACATTGATAACGGACAAGAGTATGTAGTTACCTCCGGACTGAAACAAGGCGATCTGATCGTTATTGAAAATGTAGGTACTTTGAAAGACGGGCAAACTATTAAACCGACTACTCCTGCCCAATCGGAAGCAAACTTCCAGCAAGCCATGCAAGATCGTAAAGAAGGAAAAATGTAAATTCAGCTTATAGAGATAACAAAACTATGAAATTAGATAGATTTATTAATCGCCCGGTACTATCTACGGTAATCTCCATCGTAATAGTCATTCTGGGTATATTGGGACTGTTCTCGCTCCCTATTTCCCAGTATCCGGACATCGCACCGCCTACGGTAAGCGTCTCCACCACTTACCAGGGAGCTAATGCCCAGACGGTATTGAACAGTGTGATTGCTCCGCTCGAGGAGCAGATCAACGGTGTGGAGAATATGATGTACATGACATCTACCGCAACAAATACAGGTGAAGCCCGTATCGACGTTTATTTCAAACAGGGAACAGATCCGGATATGGCCGCCGTCAATGTACAGAACCGTGTAGCCAAAGCACAGGGTTTCCTGCCGGCCGAAGTTACCAAAGTAGGTGTAATCACCTCCAAACGTCAGACCAGTATGTTGCTGGTATTCTCATTGTATAGTTCAGACGATAAATACGATAACGAATTCCTTGAGAATTATGCCAAAATCAATGTAATCCCTGAGGTTCAGCGTGTACCCGGTGTGGGTGATGCCATGGTGCTCGGTGCCGACTACTCTATGCGTATCTGGTTAAAGCCGGATAAAATGGCTCAATATCATCTGATGCCTACCGATATATCCGCCGCTTTGGCCGAACAAAATATAGAAGCCGCTCCAGGATCATTCGGCGAACAGGGCAACCAGACTTTCCAGTACACATTAAGATACAAAGGACGCCTGCAAAGTCAGGAAGAATTTGAAAATATTGTCGTTCGTGCTACTTCAGACGGACAAGTGCTTCGTCTGAAAGACATTGCAGAAGTGGAGTTAGGACGCTTAACTTATGGGTTCACCAACAACGTTAACGGACATCCGGGTGTTACCTGTATCATCTTCCAGACAGCCGGTTCGAATGCAACGCAGATTATCAAAGACATCGAAGCATTGTTGCAAAAATCTGAAGAGACATTCCCTCCGGGTGTAAAAGTAAATATCTCCCAAAATGCCAACGACTTCCTTTTTGCTTCTATCCATGAAGTAATCAAGACCCTGCTCGAAGCATTCGTACTGGTGTTTATTGTGGTATACGTCTTCCTGCAAGATTTCCGTTCCACATTAATTCCGGCCATTGCTATTCCGGTAGCTTTGATCGGTACATTCTTTGTACTTTATTTGATCGGATTCAGCATTAACCTGCTGACGTTGTGCGCTATGGTGCTCGCCATTGCCATCGTGGTCGATGATGCCATCGTAGTCGTCGAAGGGGTCCATGCAAAACTGGATCAGGGATACAAATCTTCCCGACTGGCTTCTATCGACGCTATGAATGAATTAGGCGGTGCTATCGTATCCATCACACTCGTAATGATGTCCGTATTTATCCCTGTAAGCTTCATGACAGGTACTTCCGGTACATTCTATCGCCAGTTCGGTTTAACAATGGCCATTTCCATCGGTCTGTCGGCAGTCAATGCATTGACACTGACCCCTGCACTTTGTGCCATCCTGCTGAAACCGCACAAGGAAGATGAAAAGAAAAAATCAACTTTCGTCAGCCGTTTTCACACTGCATTCAATGTCTATTATGACAATATATTGAAACGATATAAAAAAGGCACACTTCGCTTCATCCACAAGCCTTGGTTGACCATCGGTAGTGTAATAGCCGGCATCGCCCTGTTGATGTTCCTGATGAATATTACTCCGACCGGTTTGGTTCCAAACGAAGATACCGGTACCATTATGGCAGTTGTCGACATGCCGCCGGGAAGTTCTATGGAGCGCACCACCGAAGTTATGCAACGCATCGACAGTTTGTTGGGTGCCGACCAAGCAATCGAAAGCCGGACGATGATTGTCGGTTACAGCTTCCTCGCCGGACAAGGACCAAGTTACGGTTCATTTATTTGTAAATTGAAACCTTGGGAAGAGCGAAGCATCAAGCAACGTTCCGATTTCGTATCCGGAATGCTTTACCTGAAAGCCCGTGAAGTCATCAAGGATGCACGCGTATTGCTGTTTGCACCTCCTATGATCCCGGGATATAGTGTATCCAACGGTTTCGAATTGAACTTGCAGGATAAAACCGGTGGTAGTCTGGATAAGTTCTACGAAGTAGCACAAGACTTCATTACCAAATTGCAAGCGCGTCCGGAAATTCAGTCTGCACAGACATCCTTTAATCCGAATTTCCCGCAATACATGATCGATATCGATGCCGCCGCCTGTAAAAAGGCCGGTCTTTCACCAAACGACATCCTGACAACCCTGCAAGGATATTATGGTGGTTTGTACTCTTCCAACTTCAACCGGTTCGGTAAATTGTATCGTGTAATGATCCAGGCAGACCCCGATAGTCGTGCCAACCTTGAATCCTTGAAATCCATCAAGGTGCGCAACGGAAACGAAATGGCACCCATCACCCAGTTCATGAGCGTTAAGCGTATCTACGGACCGGATAATATCAAGCGATTCAATATGTTTACTGCTATGACTATCAACGGCTCTCCCGCTGACGGTTACAGTTCCGGTCAGGCTATCCAGGCAATGCAAGAAGTAGCTCAGGAATCGTTGCCTACCGGTTACGGTTATGAGTTCTCCGGTATGACCCGTGAAGAACAAAGTTCCAGTGGAAGCAGTACAGCCATGATTTTCATACTCTGTTTTGTTTTCGTATACCTCTTGTTGAGTGCACAGTACGAAAGTTATATTTTGCCTTTGGCCGTATTGCTTTCTATTCCGTTCGGTTTGGCAGGTAGCTTCATCTTTGCCCATCTGATGGGATTGGCAAACAATATCATCCCGATACTCGGAGCAGCTACCAATAATATCTACATGCAGATTGCCTTGATCATGTTGATGGGACTTTTGGCAAAAAATGCCATTCTGATCGTAGAGTTTGCCCTCGACCGTCGTAAGATGGGTATGAGTATCACTTGGGCGGCCGTATTGGGAGCAGGTGCCCGTTTGCGTCCTATCCTGATGACTTCATTGGCCATGGTTGTCGGATTGATTCCATTGATGCTGGCCATGGGAGTAGGTGCCAACGGTAACCGCGCATTGGGTACAGCTGCCGTAGGCGGTATGTTCATTGGTATGATCTGTCAGATCTTTGTCGTACCGGCCTTGTTCGTAATCTTCCAATACCTGCAAGAAAAGGTTAAGCCGATGGAATGGGAAGATATCGACAACTCTGATGCAGAAACAGAAATAGAACAATATGCTAAATAAAGTTAGAAAAAAATTAAGCATGAAAAAACAAATCATATGTATGTTGTGTGCAACTGCCTTTTTAAGCAGTTGCCACATCTATAAATCATACGACAGACCCGAGGATATTGAGATCTCCGGTTTATACCGTGATACGGTAGCAGGAGGTGATACGTTGGTATCCGATACGACCAACTTCGGAAATCTGCCCTGGAGAGAGGTTTTCACCGATTCTCAGCTACAAGCACTCATTGAGCAGGGATTGGCGAACAATACCGATCTGCAGACTGCCATACTGAAAGTTAAAGAAGCACAAGCAGCTTTGATGACTTCCCGTCTTGCCTATGCTCCAATGCTGGCATTATCCCCTCAGGGTACTATCAGCAGTTTCGATAAAAGTGCCGCAACCAAAACGTATTCCTTACCGGTAACCGCCAGTTGGGAACTCGACCTTTTCGGTAAATTACTGAATGCAAAGAGAGGTTCCCAGGTAGCTCTTCTACAAACGAAAGCATACCGCCAAGCCGTACAAACTCAGATTATCTCCGGCATTGCCAATACCTACTACACCTTGTTGATGTTGGACAAACAGTTGGAGATCTCCGAACAGACAGCCGATGTAATGAAACGCAACGTAGAAACGATGCGCGCCATGAAAGATGCAGGTATGACGAATGCCGCCGCCGTTGCACAAAGCGAAGCCGCCTATGCGCAGGTTATCGCCTCTCTACCGGCTATCCGTCAAGGTATCCGCGAAGCTGAGAATGCCCTCTGCATGCTTTTAAGACAAGCACCGCAAGCTATCAAACGCAGCACATTGGAAGAGCAGCAATTACCCACACAATTCTCTGTTGGCGTACCTTTACAGCTATTATCCAATCGCCCGGACGTGAAAGCCGCCGAAATGAATTTGGCAAGTACTTATTATAACACCAATGCCGCCCGCGCTGCTTTCTATCCGCAAATCACGATTAGCGGTTCAGCCGGCTGGACAAACAGTGCCGGTAGTGTTATCGTTAATCCGGGTAAACTCCTTGCCTCCGTTGTCGGTTCACTGACCCAGCCTCTCTTTTATCGCGGCAGCAACATCGCCCGTTTAAAGATAGCCAAAGCACAGCAGGAAGAAGCTAAACTCGCTTTCCAACAAACCGTATTAAATGCCGGCAGTGAAGTAAGCAACGCGCTCTCTTTATACCAGACTACCGCCGAAAAGACCTCTGCACGTCAACTTCAAGTAGAATCTGCCGAAAAAGGTGCCGAATATACAAAAGAATTGTTTAATTTAGGCACGTCAACCTATTTGGAAGTTCTCTCGGCCGAACAGTCACTGTTGAGTGCGCGCCTGTCACAAGTATCCGACCATTTCGACAGCATGCAAGCCGTAGTCAGTCTCTACCAAGCATTAGGTGGCGGAAGAGAAAATTAAAAGGTATTAATTGTAAATCGTAAATATCATGATTAGTCCGTTAGCTTATGTAGATCCCGGAGCAAAAATTGGAAAGAATGTCACTATCCAACCGTTTGCCTATATCGAGAAAGATGTCGAAATCGGGGACGACTGTATAATCATGGCTTATGCCAGTGTTCTGAATGGTACCCGTATGGGAAAAGGCAATAAGATATACCACCATGCAGTGTTAGGTTCCGAGCCTCAGGATTTTCATTATACAGGTGAAGACAGTAGCCTGATTATCGGTGACAATAATCATATCCGTGAGAATGTAGTGATCAGCCGTGCCACATTTTCCGGTAATGCAACCCGCATCGGTAATGAAAACTTCCTGATGGACAAAGTACATATCTGCCACGATGTTCAGATCGGCAATCACTGTGTAGCCGGTATCGAGACAACCATTGCCGGTGAATGCAAACTCGATGATTGTGTCATCCTGAGTGGTAATGTAATCTTGCATCAATATTGTCGCGTGGGTAACTGGTCATTGGTTCAGAGCGGATGCCGTATTTCCAAGGATGTTCCTCCGTATGTAATCATGTCCGGCAATCCTACCACCTATCACGGAGTAAATGCTGTGGTACTTACCCAGCATCACAATACATCAGAACGTATCTTACGTCATATCGCCAATGCCTACCGTTTGATCTATCAAGGTAACTTCAGCATTACAGATGCTGTACAGAAAATCATAGACCAAGTTCCTATGAGCGAAGAGATCGAGAATATAGTTAACTTCGTGAAAGGATCCGAACGAGGAATTGTAAAATAACTACAGATTAAAATCTGTAGTTAGCATAAAAAACTCCATTGTTCTTTTTTAGAATAATGGAGTTTTTTTATTTCCCAAAATAAGAGAGACCGGCAACCTTGAAAATAGCCCGATCCCCCAACGTACCCACAATCTATCCTACACACACGACAATAGCCCTTCGCCAAAGAAGCGCATCTTCCCCAATTTCAAAAATGAAAGTTAATAGTCTCCTCTATAAGCTAAGTAGTCTGAAAAATTAAGATAACTTTCCTCTAAATTTGTTCTCTACCATCTTCCATCCCCATAAATTGTAATGATATATACCATTATCCATAAAAATGGAAGAACAAGAGATTTTTATCCATTATTCATAAACTAAAATTAAAAAATATGAGACAAGATGATTTCGTGAGCTTCATGCGTGCAACTATTTGTAAGTTTGAACAAGGCAATAGCTATGGAACAGCGCATATATACAAAAATAGCCTGAGCAATCTTATTGCATTTTATCGTACCGACAGGATACCATTTAAGAAAATAACTCCGGAGTTGCTGAAAGGATTCGAGTTCTACTTAAGGCAGAAACAGCTCAGTTGGAATACTGTTTCCACTTACTTGCGCACAATCCGGGCAACTTATAATCGGGCTGTCGACAGACACCTGGCACCCTATATCCCGCGATTATTCAAACAAGTGTATACAGGTACACGTGCAGACCGGAAAAAAGCACTGAACGCCGACGAAATGGCGCAAATATTTCAGAGTTGGAAAAACCGGGATACATCGGAGGCACACTCCCGTACGCACGGTCTGTTTATCCTCATGTTCCTACTTCGTGGTTTACCTTTTGCAGACTTGGTAAACTTGCATAAGAAAGACCTAAATGGAAACACAATCTCTTACCGGCGTCGCAAAACCGGCAGACAGCTAACCATTGACATCCCCCGGGAAGCATGGGTTATTCTAAATGAATACATGGATACCGATCCTCACTCTCCCTACCTATTTCCATTTCTGACAGGTAAAGAAGGCAGCATAGAATCCTACCGTGAATACCAATGGGCCTTACGTACTTTCAATCAGCAGCTCAATCAACTCAAAGAAATACTGCATTTGAAAACTCATTTAAGCTCTTACACCGCGCGCCATACATGGGCTACCCTGGCCTATTACAATGAAATCCATCCGGGAATCATCTCGGAAGCAATGGGACACTCATCCATAACAGTCACGGAAACCTATCTAAAACCCTTCAATGCAACGAAAATAGATGCGGCCAACAGGAAAGTCATCTCATCAATAGCACAGCACCGTTCGGCAAATTAATTATGACACATTACTTTGTAGGTAACGGAGTTTATTTCTGTCACAAAGATCAATATATTTTTCGTAAAAGCAAAATAAACATCACATTTTTTTATCAATGCAAGGAAACACTATTCAAATATCAATTATTTAACAATATTCTCCCCAAAAATTAAGTGAGGCTTTTCTGCAAGAGCAAAAAGAGTTCTCTCCATATTCATTCTGATAAATATGGATCACATCGCTATGACATTTACTCTACATCAAACAATAAATCAATTGAAACAGTAGCCTCTCTAAACGCTTTCAGAGGCGTATTTTATTATTTTCCGTTACCTACAAAGTAACAGAAGAACATAGCCCAAAATACATTATCAATACAGAAAAACAAAACAAGTGGTTTATGACAAAATGGTTTGGTAATTTTTTATTTTCAGAAAACAGAAATGAGTACATTAGAATTGCGTTTGAGTACAATTCTACCCCATGGCGGGTTTACAATTTGGCACACAGATCAAAGGCCCGTAGCAGAAAAGAGGAAAGAATCCTCATGGAACTGAAAGAAAAAGGCATAATCACAGTTATCCGCCTTTTCTGATCAAAAAGGATTACCAAAAGAGTGGGACCATTTTCTTTATACTCTTCATCTCAAGTATTTGACATGCCCACTCTATTTGGTAATTTACTATAAAATAAGGCTTGATATGAAGGCCTTTTAAAAACCGTTTTGGAAATTATAATTCCGATTCTCAGAACTTATTAAAACTTTGCCCGGCATCATTTTGAGAAGAGAACTTAAAAACAAACCCTTAACACGACCGATTAAGAGTTATACTATTCCTATGAACAACAATAGATCTTCATACAGATAAGCAGTAGTTTTCATTTAAAACGAACATTAAACTCTTACCACAACAACATCCGGATGTTCTTACACAAAACATGAGGATGTATTCATGCACAACATCCCCATGTTCTGTACGACAACATGGGGATGTTTTTTAGAGTGTGAAAAAAGAAAGGAAGAAATCCTGTGCAAATGTTTATTCCATTTCCAACGTACCGAAGAAGTCCGGACGGTGAAAATCCGGTTGCTCTATCTCTATCGGATTCCAAGAAAGGAAATGCGGAGTTTGAAGTTCATCGCCGCATTTATAGAAATTAGCTTTGATCTCCTTTCCATCCAACGAAGTTATCTGATGTTTAAAGAACACGGTATAAGGAATAACCAAAGCGACCTCCCAGGTCACCTCCTCCACACGTTCTTCAAAAGGTGTACGTCCGAGACTTGACCAACGCTGTACCTGTGCTGTAACGTCCGCAGGAGCATGTTCGCGATTGTTCCGTTGGGGTCCCGCTCCTACAAGAACAGTACCGATACAATTACATTCAATGTTATAGTAGATTCCGTCGCCGGCCGGAATAGAGAAGAACTCCACACAGGAATCCGTCCACACCGATCCGTTATCTTCGCCATAACGGGCACGCACACTGGCTTCCGTTACCTTGAAATGCAGTAAAATGGCATCCTCTGTATGAGCAACCCGAAATTCGACTTTCGGGCAATAAGGATATTCGTTCCAATTCACTTTGCTGACAGGCTGGAAACCGATCTTTTCTTCATCCAGCAATTTGGGAAGTGAACTGACTTCCACATTAGCTACACTAATTTTTTTTACTTTCATGGCTTCTTGTATTTCTATAAGTCAAACAAAAGTAATATATTTGTGATTAGTTTCACCTTAAACCCGATAAAAAGTGAAAAAATTTATTCTTTTATTTTTAATTATACTGAACACAGCTACGGTTCTTGCTCAAAAACAAAACATCACTTTCAACCATTTGACCACCGACGACGGTTTATCACAATTCTCAGTGAACAGTCTTTACGTGGACGAGCAAGGGGTACTTTGGATCGGTACGCGTGAAGGATTAAATCGTTACAACGGTAGCGACATTAAAACTTTCAAACTGCAGAAAAACAATCCTAGCAGCCTGTTCTGCAATACGATACTTCGTATTACGGGTGATCAGCAAGGAAAGGTCTTTCTGTTGTGTACGGAAGGTGTTGCCGAATTCGATCTAATCACGCAGAAATTTACAACGCTTCTGCAAGGGAACGTCACCAGCATTTACTTCAATAAACGTCTTTTTATCGGAAAAAAAGACGAAGTATACGTATACAACAAAGAGACACGGAATTTCGACCTCTCCTATCATCTGGCAGGCAAAGACATCTCTATTTCCTGCCTTCACCTCGACGATGAAGGCAGTCTGTGGATGGGAACCGATAACAGTGGAGTCTACAAATTAGACAAAGAAAAAGTACTCACTCATCCCATTGAAAAAGGGAATACAACGAGTATTTATCAAGACTCCTCAGGCGAATTATGGATAGGAAGCTGGGAATACGGATTATACCATGTGGACAAAGACGGTGTTATACACAATATGCGCCATGATCCGCAAAATCCCAACAGTGTTGCATCCGATTTTGTAAGAGATTGCTGTGAAGATAATAACGGTAACATATGGATAGGCACATTCAAAGGGTTGAACCGTTATCAGAAAAACAGCGGACGCTTTGACAATTATGAAGCAAACAATGATACGGAAAGTCTTACACACTCTTCTATCTGGTGTATTGTAAAAGATGCCCAAGGAACTTTATGGTTGGGTACTTATTTCGGAGGTGTCAATTACTTTAATCCGGAATACGAAATTTATACCCGATACAAAGCGACCGATACAGAGCAGGAAGGATTGAGCAGCCCCATCATCGGCCGTATGGTAGAAGACAAGAACGGGAACTTGTGGATATGCACAGAAGGAGGCGGCGTGAACGTTTATGACAGAAAAAAGGAAATTTTTCAATGGTTCCGCCATGAAGAAGGAAGAAATAGTATCTCACACAACAACGTCAAAGCAATCTATTATGATGAAAAGGGAGAAAAGATGTGGATAGGTACTCACCTGGGCGGACTCAACAAGCTGGATTTGCGCACCAATACTTTCACCCATTACCGGATGAAAGAAGACGATCCGAATTCATTGCCTTCAGATATCATCCGCGATATAACACCCTATCAAGACCAATTAATTATCGGTACACAAAACGGGGTCTGTCTTTTCCATCCGACCACAGGAATATGCCAACAACTTTTCAAAGATAACAAAGAAGGACGCGCCATCAAAATGGTGGCAGATTTATTTGTGGATAAAGACAGTACGCTGTGGATTGCTGCAACAGGTGAAGGAGTATACAGTTATCGTTTCGACACCCGGCAACTGATCAATTACCGTCACGATTCCGAAATTCCCGGCAGCATCAGCAATAATAATATAAACAGCATCATGCAGGATAGCCGAGGCAATTTATGGTTCTCAACCTCCGGTAGCGGACTCGATTTATACCACAAAGAGACAGATGGCTTCGAAAACTATGACATGCAAAAGAACGGGCTTTCCAGCGATTGTATCTATGAGGTGTGTGAATCGTCTTTTGAAAAAGATTGTTTATTACTCATTACAAATCAAGGATTCTCCAAGTTCGATATTCCCAATAAAACCTTCTATAACTATAGCATCGAAAATGGATTTCCACTGAATGCAGTCAACGAAAATGCACTATACATAACACGTGACGGTGAAGTTTTTCTGGGAGGTGTACAAGGAATGATATCTTTCCATGAGAAAAACCTATACTTCACTCCCAAATCATACAATATCCTCTTATCGCGCCTGATCGTCAACGGGAAAGAGGTAACACCGGGAGATGAAACCGGTATTTTACAAAAAGCTTTATCATATACGCCGGAAATCACTTTAGAAGCGGATCAGAACATGTTCAGTATAGAATATACCACTTCCAATTATATTCCAGCCAACCGAGATAAGATTCTTTACCGGCTTGAAGGATTCTCCAACGAATGGAACAGTATACAGCGCCGGCAAAACATAATTACATATACAAACTTAAATCCGGGAACTTACACATTCACCGTCAAATCAAAACGAAATGAAATAAAGGAAGTCAAATTGAAAATCCATGTTCTCCCATCTTGGTATGAAACTTGGTGGGCTTATCTCATTTACACAATATCGGCCGGTGGTTTACTGATATACCTTATCCAAGCTTATAACTCAAGAATCCGTTTACGCGAATCCCTCAAATACGAAAAGCAACATATCGAAGACCTCGAAGCATTAAACCAGTCGAAACTACGTTTCTTCACCAATATCTCCCATGAATTCCGTACTCCGCTCACACTGATCGTAGGCCAGATAGAAACCCTGTTGCAAGTGCAAACTTTCACCCCTAACGTATACAATAAAATACTAAGAATTTACAAAAGCAGTTTACAGTTGCGGGAATTGATAAGCGAACTCTTGGATTTCCGGAAGCAGGAACAGGGGCATATGAAAATTAAGGTAAGCAAACATAACCTGGTAACATTCCTTTATGAAAACTACTTGCTTTTTCTGGAATATGCCAGTAGTAAAAAGATAAACTTTAACTTTAAGAAAGAAGTAGAGGACATTGAAGTATGGTATGACCAGAAACAAATACAAAAGGTTATCAACAACCTGCTCTCCAATGCTTTGAAGCATACCAAGGCAGAAGATACCATCTCGATCAGTGTGAAAAAGCAAAAAGGCAATGCAATTATTGAAATACAGGATACAGGATCGGGTATCGACGCTACCGAAATAGATAAAATATTCGATCGTTTCTATCAAACCGAACAACTCGACTCATTGGCTGTAGGTGCAGGAACCGGAATTGGCCTGGCATTAACAAAAGGTATCATCGAATTGCACCACGGAACAATTTCCGTGGAAAGCGAACTCGGGAAAGGCAGTAATTTCATCATCACATTAAAGCTGGGTAACGGACATTTCGAACCGGATCAAATTTCTCTGAAAGAAGAAATCGTGCAACAACAAGAGCCTCTGCACCCCGGTGTCTCCGCTATAATGGCCGAAGCTGCCCTCGATAATGACATCATCCCCTCACAGCCTTCAGATGCAAAAATGCTTATTGTTGAAGACGATGCTTCGATCCGTGAGATGTTAGCCGACATATTCCGGACATTCTACCAAGTTATCACCGCTTCGGATGGCGTAGAAGCCATGGAATTGGTGGAGAAAGAGATGCCGAGCATCGTATTGAGTGATGTAGTAATGCCACGTATGTCTGGTACTGAGTTGTGCAAACAAATAAAAAAAGAGTTCAACACATGTCACATCCCTGTCGTTTTGCTCACAGCACGAACTGCGGTAGAGCACACCGTAGAAGGCCTGAGAATCGGAGCAGACGACTACATTACGAAGCCTTTCAACATCAATATACTGGTGTCACGCTGTAACAATTTAGTTAACTCCCGCATTCAGTTGCAGGAAAAATTCACCAGACAACCGCAAGCCTTTGCACAAATCCTGGCTACTAATCCAATGGATAAAGAAATGCTGGACCGTGCCATGGAAATTATAGAGAAATATTTGGATGATTCGGAGTTCAATGTCAACACCTTTGCCCGGGAAATGGGTATGGCCCGTACCAATCTGTTTAGCAAGCTAAAAGCTGTAACCGGACAAACACCAAACGACTTTATTCTGACCATTCGTCTGAAAAAAGGAGCTATCATGTTACGGAACAATCCCGAACTGAACATTACGGAAATCTCTGACAGAGTAGGTTTCTCTTCCTCTCGGTATTTCAGTAAATGTTTCAAAGATGTATACCATGTCAGCCCGATGAGCTATCGAAAAGGACAAGAAAGCGAAGAAGAGGAATAAAAGGGAGAGGGGAGATTTGAGAAAGGAGAAGTACTATTATGCAGCATGATTACGCAGCCTACTTCTTCCCTCTCAAATCTCCCCTCTCCCTTTATTATGTACTTTTCTTGCCTATAATTCGGACTTCATTAGCCTATGTTCTTCCTTATTTGGGGGTATCTTTGCATATATTAAAAGAACAAAGAAATCCTTAGATAAGAAAAGATCATGAAACAAATCTTGTATACTTTATCCTTATTACCCGGTGTTGCTCTAATAAGTAGCTGCGGAAATGCAACCAGCAAAGAAACAAGAAATCACAAACAACAAAAACCTAATATCATCTACATTTTTGCCGACGATCTCGGTATCGGTGATCTTAGTTGTTATGGAGCAACCCAAATCAGTACTCCAAATATCGACCGTTTGGCCGGACAAGGTGTTCAGTTCACCAATGCTTACGCTACATCAGCCACCAGTACCCCTTCACGCTTCGGCCTATTAACCGGAATGTATCCATGGCGGCAGGAAAACACCGGTATCGCCCCGGGAAATTCAGAGCTGATTATCAATACAGCCTGTGTCACCATGGCCGATATGATGAAAGATGCAGGCTATACTACCGGAGTAGTAGGCAAATGGCATCTCGGCTTAGGGCCTAAAGGAGGTACCGACTTCAACAAACAAATTTCTCCCAATGCACAAGATATCGGTTTCGACTACGAATTCGTGATTCCTGCCACAGTAGACCGTGTCCCCTGTGTGTTTGTAGAGAACGGACACGTAGTGGGGCTCGATCCTAATGATCCGATAACGGTAAATTATCAGCATAAAGTAGGAAACTGGCCCACAGGTGAAGAAAATCCGGAGTTGGTTACTCTTAAACCCAGCCAAGGACACAATAACACCATTATTAACGGTATCCCACGTATCGGATGGATGACAGGAGGAAAATCCGCCCTCTGGAAAGACGAAGATATCGCCGATATCATCACCAACAAAGCCAAACAATTCATTTCCAAGCATAAAAACGAACCTTTCTTCTTATACATGGGTACCCAGGATGTGCATGTCCCCCGAGTACCCCACCCTCGTTTTGCAGGAAAAAGTGGGTTAGGCACTCGTGGTGATGTCATCTTACAGTTAGACTGGACTATCGGAGAAATCATGAATACACTGGACAGTCTGAACCTGGCGGACAATACAATGTTGATTTTCACAAGTGACAACGGGCCGGTCATTGACGACGGATATCAAGACCAAGCCCTCGAAATGCTGAACGGACATACCCCGATGGGTATCTACAGAGGAGGTAAATATAGTGTTTATGAAGCCGGCAGACAAATGTTTGATGTACTGGAGACCCAAGCAAATGCTCACACAGCTATTTTATTTGCCCATACTAAGGACTTATTAATTAACCAAATAAGCTAAACAAAATATGAGAGAATTTATATTAGACTTTTTCAACTATTTCGTATTTTTCTATACAAGCACTCTCGCAACTTGTTTTATCTTGTTTGCTTTCTTGTCTTTTATATCCTTAAAACGAAGAAAAAGCTACTACGTAGAGAGTTATATCCGGAAAACGATTAAAGAATCTCCCTATACACCGGGTGTTTCCGTTATTGCCCCCGCATACAACGAGGAGAAAACAATCATAGACAATGTCAGTTCCATGCTCGCCCTGGAATATCCTGTTTTTGAAGTAATCATCGTGAATGACGGTAGTACGGATAAGACTTTAGAAAAAATGGTCAAGCATTTTGATTTGGTAGAAGTACCATTCGCCTATATAGAACGTATCAAAACCAAACCGTTCCGCCGATTATTCAAATCCACAAATCCCGAATATAAAAGGCTGATTCTGGTAGATAAGGAAAACGGAGGGACGAAAGCCGATGCATCCAATGCGGGAATCAATGTTGCTTCGTATCCCTATTTCATCTGTACCGATGTGGATTGCATCCTCGAAAAATATGCCCTTCACCGCTGCATACTGCCGGTTATCTCTTCTGAAAAACAGGTAATTGCCGTCAGTGGTACAATGCTCATGGCAAATGGGTGCGTTGTCAGTGAAGGACAGATAGTAGATGTAAGATCGCCCCATACCCCCATTCCCCTCTTCCAGAACTTAGAATACATGCGTTCCTATCTGATAGGTAAGATGGGTTGGTCGGCCATTAACGGTATGCCGAACGTATCCGGCGGATTCGGGCTTTTCGATCGCTCTGTAGCAATCGCCGCCGGAGGATATGACGGTACTTCCTTTGCAGAAGACATGGATTTGATTACGCGTATGGTGGGGTATATGTGTGACTTCTCACGACCATACAAGATCGTGCAGATTCCCGATACCTGTTGTTGGACAGAAGGACCACCCAATTTGGCTATGCTTTACAGACAGCGTACCCGCTGGGCACGAGGACTCTTCCAGACGCTAAGTATCCACCACAAAATGATCTTCAAAAAAAACTATAAGCAAATGGGGTTACTTACTCTACCCTATATGTTTGTATTCGAATTCTTAGCACCGATTATCGAAGTCGTCGGATTCACCGTATTCCTGTATCTGGCCTTTACGGGAGCCGTCAACTGGAATACAGCCTGGATGATATATCTGACAATATACATATTCTGCCAATTCTTATCCATTGTGGTAATCACGTACGATTACTATGTGGGCATGTTATATAAGAGAGGATATGAATATCTATGGATTATTCTGGCCTCCATATTGGAACCGATTATTTACCATCCCATCATCACATTCTTTTCATTGAGAGGTTATTTCAGCTACCTGACACAGCGGAATTTCAAATGGAAGAATATGGAACGAAAAGGATTTAAACAGAAGAAAAAAGTAGTCCGGGAAAGTGAACTTTCTACAGTACAAAGTCCCGCCACTTAGCTATTACGAACCTATGAACAAAGAACTCTATCATAAAATTATCATGCTCGGCTGTTTGTTCCTTTTGATAACTTCATCAATCGGTACGAACAACGATCCCCTATTGCCCGAAGATTATGCAAAAATAGTACAGGAACATTTTGCAAATGAAGAGTGGGAAGAAGGAAAAACCCTTCTGGAAGAAGGACTCGGAAGATATCCGAAAGTTTCCGACCTGCAATGGTTGATGGGAAAATACTGGCATCATAAAAAAGACTATGACCAGGCACGCTATCATTTGATAAAAGCAATAGAAGATAATTATAATAATGTAAACGCCAAACAATTGCTGGTAGACGTAGAAGAGAACACTCAAAATTATTCCAGTGCCATCTGCTATGTAAACGAACTATTAGAAGTAAACCCGTATTGGCGGGGCTTATGGCGCCGAAAGATTGATCTTTATCGCAAACAGGGCAACGATGTAGAAGCCGACCGCCTTTTAAAGCGCATCAATCAAATTTATCCCAACGACACCATTTTAAGAAAAGACTATATCTACAGTATGGAACTGGGATATCAGCACATGAAAAAAGGCGGTAACCGGAAAGAGGCTATCAACACCTTGACCGAACTGATCAAGGCGGCACCGGGAAACGAACAATACTATCTGGATATTATCAATCTGCAATTGCAAGAGGGAAATCAGGAAGCAGCTTTAGGATGGGCTTCCAACGGTTTGTCCGAAATACCCGGCAGTTATTCTTTAATAAGCAAAAAAGTGGGAATTCTGGGCGAACTGGCCCGTTATCCGGAAGCGCTGGTTTTCATGCGCGATCAGATGAGAAAAAACAACAGTGCGGCTTTACGGCAATTATACAACCATATCCTTTTAGAAGCGGCACAGGCAGAAAGGCAGCGTGATCCGTATGTCCTGTACGGCATTGTATACGACAATGGAAAAAACAACAAAGAAGCATTGGATTACCTGCTAAACACTTCTGTCACCAGAGGATATAGCGATGATGCTTTCTACTATTTACGGGAAGCAAAAAAGAAATACGGCGATACGGACAAAGGCATTCTCTACAAAGAATACCTACTTTACCGTAAGATGAACGAAAAAGACCGTGCCTTTTCTACTTTAAACAAATTATACGAGTTATATCCGGACGATCATGACATTCTGCTGGCCATATGCGAACAACATATGGAAAAAGCCGAAAGGCTTATAGAATTGGGATTGCACGCGGAAGCACTCCCTCACACCCAGTTTATTATCCAGAAGCAGGTAGACAGTGAAATCACCGGAATAGCTTGGGAAAGAGCCTTAGGATGTTATATCAGCATGAAAAAATATAATGAGGCATTGGCAGCACTGGACACGCTCACCACCCGCTATCCCGAATATGAAAACGGCATCTGGAAGAGAACCTTCATACTCGACAAGATGGATAAGACCACAGAAGCGTTGGACATCTATCTTTCAGCCATCGAGCACAGCGACGAAGACATGCGCATGTTCTACGTTATCGGCTACGAAGAGCTTGCAATTCCTTATATCAAAAAATGCATGGAGGCAGGAAATACGCAACGGGCACATGACACGGCATGCAAACTCGTGCAACTCAACCCGTCGAGCGACCTCGGTTTACGATATGCCATCAACACGTCGGCATTATTAAAGCAGTATGATAAATTCCAGCAATACACGGAACAAGGACTTCAATATTACCCGAACGAGCCGTTTTACCAAACAAAGCTGGCTACTATCTATGACCGGGACAAGCAGTACGATCTATCCATCGGACTCCTGCACCCGATCGTACAGAAGTATCCGGACAACAAAGAGGTAATAGGAGCCTTTTCACAAAGTAGCGAATACCGCGCTTTACAATTATCAAAATCAAGAAAAGCCGTAGAGGCCATCGCCGTACTCGATACAGCGATCCAATTCGACAGCCAAAACAAATCACTTAAATATACCAAAGGATTGGTGTACGAAAACAATAAACAGGCAGATTCGGCTTATTACTACCAGAAGTATTATGAACCGTCCCTCATGGAGTACAAGTCTTTCCAACGTCATCTGAACGGCTTGAAAAGCCAAATGCTCAAGAACGAGATTGCTTTGACATATCTGCGCGCACGCTATGGAGAAGAAGACATCATAACCTCGGTTGCCAGCTTGGAATATACCCGGAAAGCCCGTAAAAACACCTATACCGGAAGGATCAATTATGCCGGACGAAGCGGATCGGCCAATAAAGACATGACTGCAGAAGAACAGACTCCGGGAGGAGTCGGCATACAGATACAGGGTGAGTGGACGCACCGATTCTCATCGACAGTCTCCGGCATGGCAAACGTTGCCTACGCCACACAATATTTCTCGCAGATAGCTGCCAATATTGCGGTAACCAAATATTTCAAGAATGACTGGGAACTGGACATTCATGCCGGATACAGGCGTCCTACAGCTTTCAAGAAGTCTTTCAGATTCAATGAAAACGTTTTAAATGAAGAAACAGGGCACAATGGAATATGGGAATTCGATTCGTGGGAGAAGTCACGAACCAATCTATTCTCTGCCGGTGCGGGAGTAGCCAAAACCATTGATAAGGTCTGGTTAAATACCAAATTGGATCTGTATCTCTTGAATTCGGACATCTATTACAATGCCCAGATAGGGGCTAAATATTTCCCGGCGGATGATGGTAAAACAAACATCATGGCAACGGCAAGTATGGGATCGGCTCCTGAAACAGCCGTATTGGATTATGCACTTCCCGGTTCTTTCTCACACACTAATACAATGGTAGGACTTGGAGGACAATATCTGATAACCCCGAATATTACAATCGGTGTAATGGGCACATGGAATACTTATTATAATCAGACCAATACAAGAACGGGAGGGCAGAACAATTATATAGACAAAGTATCGACGCGATACAAGAATTTATACAATATTTATGCACAGGTTTATATTTCATTCTAATAAAGTATCTTTCATTATAGAGATCGTAATTTTATGCTATTCTCTGATAGGCTGCGGCACACAGGGCCATACCGAGCCTACACTATTGTCCAAGGAAGGTTATCTCGTCTCGATATCCGACTACGCAACGGAAGAGGATACGCGTTGGGCCAAATACCTGTATGATCATCTTAAAAAACGTGCAGAAGACGAGGATATGATCGCATTCGGCGTTTCGGAAAAAGACATGTTCCGCATTATCGTACAAATCGACCCGGCACTCAAAAATGATTTCAAGATAGAAACCCATGCCAACGGCATAAAACTCATAACCTCCGGACCCAAGAAAATGCTATGGCTCCAATACCAGATCATGAAGAAAATCGGCGATATGGATAAACGAATAGAGTCTTCCGATCTCCCCCCTGCTTTGGTCAACCTGAATGACACTTGCGGCTCTTTTGCCTTCAAATACCAAAGCATTTATTCACCGGCCGGACTACATCCCGACTATTCAGGAATAACGGGACTGGATAACTTCGATGAAAGTTGGGGAATCTGGGGACACAACCTCGGAAAAGTACTCGGAAAAGATCTCGATGAATTCTATGCCACAATAGACAAGAATAAATACGAAGAACAGTTTTGCTTTTCTTCCGATGCCATATACAGACGTATAGAGAATTACATCATAGACAACTATGGAGAAAAGAAAACAACGCGTTTCGTCATAGCTCCGAACGATGACCCTTCAGCCTGTATGTGTCCGGCCTGCAAAGCATTAGGCAACACTTCCGGAAACGCTACGCCAGCCGTAACACAACTAATTACCCGTTTGGCCAAGCGCTTTCCCCACCATCTTTTTTTCACCACTTCTTATTTGAGTACCCGGCAAGTCCCGGCAATGGAATTACCATCCAACGTCGGTGTCCTCATAAGCGCCATCGAATTACCTCTCCGCCTTGTCAACAAAAAAAACACACAAGAGAAGCAATTCATACAATTATTAAAACAATGGAAAAATGTAACAAAGCAAATCTATATATGGGACTACATCAATAATTTCGATGATTACCTGACCCCCTTTCCTATATTGAGAATAGCCCGGGACAGACTGACTTTCTTCCGGGAGAACGGTGTAAGCGGCATTTTTTTCAATGGAAGCGGATACGACTACTCCAGCTTCGATGATATAAAAACCTTTGCACTCTCAGCATTGCTCATCAACCCGGAGCTGTCAGTCGAAGAGTTGATCGGGAAATATACGGTTCAAGCATACCCTCGGTCCAAAAAACTGCTAACCTCTTACTACTGTAACCTGGAAAACCGGATTCAACCGGGTAAAAGGCTTCATATGTATGCCGGAGTCCAAGAAGCCGAGAAGGCTTTTTTGCCGGCAGCAGAATTTGTAAAGTTCTACAATGAGTTAAGCACACTTACGGATGAAGTGAAAGGCGATGAACGGAAAAAACTCCATATGCTCAGAACCGCCCTTTCGTTCACCCGGTTGGAGCTGGGGCGTATCCATAATTTCACACCGTATGGATATGCACGCCGGAAAGGAGAAAAAATAGAGACTATACCGGAAGCCGGAGACTGGCTAAACCGACTGAACGAACATCAGGCATTCCCGGAAATGAGATATTACAATGAAGCTTCCGATGGAATCGACAATTATTGTGAAGAATGGAAACGATATATAGCCCAACCAATGAGTTCTCCCAACCTGCTGTTAGGAGAAAAACTAACCGCAGGTTCCAAACTGGATGAGAACTACATCAACCTTTCCGTACTCACCGATGGTACGCGCGGTTTACCGGGAAGCTATCATTTCGGCTGGTTTATTTCTTCATCCGGAGATTTAATATTAAATTTACCGAAAAAAGCGGCCGATAGAACCGGAAAACTCTGCATTCGTTTTTTGCATTTGCCGAGGCATCGAATTTATACGCCGCAATCCGTCGAATTGTTAAAAGACGGGGAATTTTACAAGGAGTTTCCAAGGTTTCCAGGTAATACCGGTGAAAAGGGAGAAATTACAGAGTCATGCCTCCCGGTGGAACTAAAAAGCAATCAACAACTGACGCTGAGAATTAAACGGGCCGATAAGAAAAAGGCCCAGATCGCAATAGACGAGGTATCATTTATACCTCAAAAATAAAAAACAGTAACAATGAGCAAATATGTATTCTATATTTTTTTATGGCTGATACCGGCACTCTTACTATCATCGTGCCGAAAAGAAGTACGTCCTACCAGCATAGAAATAAAAGACCCCGACAGGCATTATTACCCCATCAAACAAGGGCAGCAGCTCGATATCATGTTCGCAATAACAAATACGGGCAATACTCCCCTGCTTATCACCGACATACAGCCTTCTTGCGGATGTATCATCATTGATAAAAGTTCGCATGTCATTATTCCGGAACACGGAACCAAACAGTTCCGGGCAACATATAACAGCATAAAAAACATCGGTTTGGTTACCCACTGTATCCGGATCTATGGAAATATTCTCCCTGCGGGAAAAGCAGAAATCAAATTCGACGTCAATGTTGTGCCGGATGCAGATTACACCCGCGATTACGAAGAGCTGTTCCAAGACTTTAATGTCAAAAACGGAATCGTGAAAGAGATGGTGGATGGAAAAGAATCCGAACAGGGATATTATGTAGGAAATCCTTAAACAATCATTTCCGCCGTAAATATTCGTATCCGAAACGGCAGTACAGGCACTTCTTTTTATCACAATATTCTTTTTGAAGCTGCAATAAAGCCTGACTGTCGGCGGCCGAATGTACAGACAAGCCTGCACCATTCCACATGCGGGTGACATAATTGTTTTCCGCTTTCAGTTCCTCCAGAAAACGGCCGGCACGATCACAAAGACGTTCATCCGCTTTATGCAACCCATAAGCATAAAGAAAGGGAATCACCGTATTTATAATCAATAGATTCTGTGCATTTATACCGATCGGCTTTTCCTTTTTGGCAGACGGCTTGCCAAAAACAAAATGTTCCTCCCAATAAGGAGAAGTACGGGCAATCAGAATTTGCCGGACTGCTTTCAACGTTTCCGCTTCCATAATGCGGGAAAACAGAAAATGCTCTTTATGATAAAGCGATGCTAACTGTGCCAAACGGACATATGGAAAATTATCCGGACGAATACGCAGAAAACGCCACAAAGTGACATCCATTGCAGCAGGCAATTCGAATTTGTATTGTAAATAACGAAATTCATTCTGTATCCGTATCTGATAATCATCGATAGCATCTCCCTCCAACAGCCCTGCCAACCCAAAGAAAAAAGCCTCTATCTGCATTAAATCATCACGGTGCTTGTCGACGGCACGGAAAGGTATCAAGTTTGCCCACGTCTCGAAGGCATCCCCATTCAGTCCGAAACCAAAATTACGGGAAAGAG